>ERZ813253.219-NODE-219-length-22250-cov-6.845771_pt1 | contig 22250 bp, 18 predicted proteins | sample MGYA00520893_ERZ813253 | MGnify/ENA primary metagenome ERZ813253 (study PRJEB31669, sample SAMD00080414) | marine metagenome | biome: oceanic hadal pelagic zone biome; feature: marine hadalpelagic zone; material: sea water | place: Pacific Ocean:Izu-Bonin Trench...
CCATCCCCGCCGCCTTCACCACGATCACCGGCGAGGCGCATTGGGCAATCCTGCTGCTCGCCCGGGCCATCGAGAACGGCTGCTTCGTCATCGCTCCCTGCCAGACCGGTCACCACTACGCCAAGCGTTATTCCTGCGGCCATTCGATGATCATCGATCCCTGGGGCAAGCTGCTCGCCGACGGCGGCGACGATGTGGGCTTCGTCATGGCCGAGATCGACCCGGCGCGCATCGATCAGGTGCGCGCCATGATCCCGAGCCTCAAGCACGACCAGCCGTTCACGGTGACGAACCAGGCGAGCGCGCGCATATCCGCTGTATCCTAGCGCGCTTCGGCGCAGGCCGCTCGATGTCCTCATAGGCGATCACCACGAGCCGTCCGCCGACCGCGTCGAGCAGTTCGCCCGGCTTGAGCAAGTGGTCGGGATTGCGCGGCCGGCCGAAGCGTTCGTTGCCCAGGGCGAAGGTCTCGTAGATCAGCAGCCCGCCCGGCTCCAGGCTGGCCATGAGCGCGGGAAACAACGGCCTGTAGAGATAGTTGGTCACCACCACGGCGCCGAACGTCCGTCCTTCCAGAGGCCAGGGGCCGCCGTCCTCGAGATCGACCTCAAGAGCGGTGAAGCCCGGCTCATTGCGCGCCACGGCGAGCCTGGAGAGATCGCGGTCGAGCGCCGTGACCGCATGGCCGAGATCGAGAAAGACCCGACAATGACGGCCACCGCCGCAGGCGACATCGAGCACGGCGGCGCCCTGGCGCACAAGGGCGGCAAAGCGGGAAACCCAGGGCGAGGGCTCGTCGAGAGGCGTGCAATGGACTGTTTCGGTCATGACCGGATCAACAATTTCATGTTGTTTACGAAGCCGAAAGCCATTATGTGGAAAATACGATTGATTGGCGATGAGAAGAGCAATAGAGGCGCGACGATGATCCTGTTCGACCTCATATGCGCTGAGGACCATGTTTTCGAGGCGTGGTTCCGGGACAGCGAGACCTATGACGCCCAGGCGGCGTCCGGTGAAATCGAGTGCCCGTTGTGCGGCGATAGCCACATTACCAAGGCGCTGATGACGCCCAACATCGCCCGTAGCGCCGAGACCGGGGACCCTGGACAGGCCGCCCAGATGATGCGCCAGCTCCGCGCCATGCATGAGGAAATCACCAAGCACAGCGACGACGTCGGTGAGAAATTCCCCGAAGAGGCGCGCAAAATCCATTACGGCGAGACCGAAAAGCGCAATATCCACGGCCGCGCCGACCTGGCCGACGCCCGCGCCCTCGACGAAGAAGGCATCGAATTCGGCATCCTACCCCCGCTCCCCCGGCGCAAGGACAATTAAGGGAAACGGTTAAAAGGGGTCTGATCCTTTGAACTTTTAAGGGCCCCTTTTACCTTTTAAGGCCCCTTTTAACCTTTAGTCGCCAATCCCGATCTCGGTAAGGGCGCTGAGCAGCCGCGCCGAGCCTGGCCGTGTGTTGCTCTTGGCCATTTCTTGGGCCATCTCTTGGGTTTTGTTGCGCGCGGCTGCCCATTGGCGGGCTACGCTGTCGGCTTCGATGAGGATGAGGATCTGCTGGCGCACCTGCCGCGCAACGCTGGGCATCAAGGCGCGGACCGTATCATGATCGCGGATGCGCGCGGCGCCGACGACACTGATGACCGCATCGCGCAATGTCTTCTCATCCACGATCAACTGGTTTTTCGTCCTGTCGCTCAGGTCGCGATACAGGATCATGTCCGCAATTTTACTCTGCATGATCGAGAAATCGCTTGCCAGACGGAGCACCCCGAGGTCGATCTGAGTAAGCCGGTTCTCCACCCGGGGAGTCAATTCTTCCGCGCCCACGCTCGATTCACTCGACGGCGGAGTCGACAGCATGACGAAGCTGAACAGGAGGAGAAAAATGGTGAATGCGCGCATTCTGCTTTCCTTTCGGTAACTCCGCTGCCTGTGTATCCTGCTTCAGGCCGGTGGTTTTGCGCCCCGTCGTCACCAACGGTTAGCCGTTTCGAGGACATATCCGACGCCAGAGGGAGAACCACCACCGCGCATATGTAGAGGCAAAGCATACGCCGCCCCCTGTTAACAAACCGATAACGCGTGCAGGGGGAACTGCCTCTACGCGACGAGGTAAGCCTTGTCGGCAAGAATACGCAGCCCCGATTTCACAATCTCCTTCAACAGAGGCCGAAGCTCCGCTTCATCGGTTACGGGCACGTCTTTCTTTTGGCAGATCAATTCCCCACTGAGAACATGCTTCATCATGGCGGCGGCAATTTCATCATGGGTTCTGGTGCCGTCGACATATTGAATCATTATCAGAAGATCGCTGCCGAGCTTCTCGGTGTCGTGCAGAACGGTCGGCACCAGGTCCTGAGACTGCGCAATATAGCGCGAGCAGAACCACGCCTTCGGACGTTCGGAAGCTGTTTTCCGCTGGAAGCCGGCATCGGTGGAAACGCTCAAGCCACCGCTGAAGATCATGGTTTTCGCATTGTCCAGGAAGGTCCGGCGGATAACATCCTCGGGCACGGTCTCGAGACGCTTGTGAACTTCCACCACTAGATCACCGACCGACACGGGATGGCTGTTGTTTTCGGCGAGGACGACCATCAGGCCGGTCATCGCCCGGTTGTTGGCGGTGAGGGTAGTGCTGTTCGCCGGGTTTATGAAGACGGTCGGCTTGTCCAGGCTCAGATCGACAGAATCGAGACCGCCCTCGGGAACCAGCGACGTGCGGTAGAAAAGCCCCGACAATCGATCGCTGGTGACATTGCGCGACAACGCAACGTCGGCATGGCAGAGCATGGTCTGGCGAAACCGGCGATTGGTCAGAAAGTCGATATATTGTTCCTGGCGCACGATATCGTCGATCTGAGCGAGGATACCCCGTGCCGGCTCGGTATATCCGCTGAGATTCATCGCCGAAAAATCATGATCGCCGAGATATTGCAGGCCCCTGTCCGCGGCCTTGCTCATGAACTCGTGGAAATAGCAGGGGTCGTTATGATGCTCCAGGTGGTCGTGATAGAGATACCCGTCGGCAATCCTGCTCACCCGAGTGGCTTCTGCCTGAAGCATCTGTTTGTAGGGGGTGTCGCCATCGCCTGAGTTTTCAATGACGAAATTCAACATCTGGCGGGCTTCCCTGATCCGGGTCTCGGCATCGGCAAAGTTCTGGCTATGATAAACCATCATGTCGCGGATGGTTTTGATCACATCCCAGCCCGGCAGCGTGTTGTAACTGACATAAGCGATGCCGCTCTGCGACAGGTTCTCCTTGCAGACGGTGATGATTGCGTCGCGCACGTCGTCGGAAACCCACGAATAGATCCCATGGGCGATGATGTAATCGAAGATCCCGAACGATCGATCGACATCGGTAACCGAGAACCGTTTCAGCTCGATATTGGTCAGGCCGAGATCGTCAATGGCTTTCCCGGCTACATCAATCTGCCTTTGAGATAGATCGATACCTACGAAGCGGCTGTCCGGATAAGCCGCGGCCATGGAAATCAGGTTGCCGCCGCCGGCGCAGCCGAGTTCGAGCACCCGGGCGTTGCTAAAATCCACCGGCTCCATGCCGAAAATCCGGGCCACGGCCGCCAGTTGCTCGGGGCGGGTGTTGCGGTGGGTTACGCTCGGATAAGGAATATCGTCATAGGGGCTGTCGGTTTTCTCATTCATCTCACAGCCCTTCACCCTCAGGCCCGCGTCACCGTCACCTCGACGCCGTGGACGCAGGTGCTCATCCCCATATCGCTCTTGATGCCGGGGTTCAGCGCGTTGACGTTCAGGCCGCTGCCTTCGCGCTTGGGCCAGCGCCCCTTGGGCGTGAGGGCGACGCCGACGGGAACGATGTCGCTGAGCGCCAGGGCCAAGGCCAGGCGGCCGGTCCCATTGGCGAGCATGACCCGATCGCCGGCCGCCAGATCGCGCGCCGCGGCGTCGTCGGGATGCAGGATGACGGTCGCCTCGCCGAGCTGTTCGGCAATCTTGGGATCGTTGGCATAGCTGTTGTTCATCAGCCAGGGCGAGGCCGGGGACAGCAGCCGCAGACGGCCCTCCTTGGGTCTCGCATCGGCATCGGCCGTGGGCACGCGCGCCAGGCCATCACCCTCGGCGCGCTCGCTGGCAATCTCGATGCGCCCGCTCGGGGTGGGAAAAGCCAGATCTGCGAATTGCAAAGCCGGCTCTTCGAAGACCGCCATGGTGCCCACCTCGGCGAGGGCCCCAAAATCACAATCCCAGCCGCCGGCGACGCCGACGGCCGACAAAATATGCTCGATCATGGCGTCGTCGGCCTCGAACAATTCGGGCTCCTCATAGCCCATGGCGGCCGCCAGCTTCCTGAATATTTCCTGGTTGGGCAGGGCGTCTCCCATCGGCGCCTCGACGCCGACCTGGGCCGAGACCGTGAGATTGAAATAGGACATGATGATATCGTCGAACTCGAGGAAACTCGCCGCGGGCAGCACGATATCGGCATAATCGGCGCTGTCGGTGGCGAACAGATCGATCACCACGGTGAACAGGTCGTCCCGTTTGAGCGCCCGGTGCAGACGCTCCTGCTCAGGCCCCGAGGCCGCCACATTCATGTTCCAAGACAACAGGGCGCGGGATTTGTCACGGTCCTCGAGGTGGGCGGCGAGGTCCATATGGCTGATTTGGGGCGTCTTGGTCCTGCTCAAATGGGGCGCCGACAGATAGTCGCCGTCGAGACCGCGTAGAGTCGATCCGTTGAGATAATAGAGGCCGGCGCCGGACTTGGCGAAATTGCCGGTGACCGCCGGCAGCATGGCGCAGGCGCGGAAGATATTGCCGCCGCCGTATTGCCGTTGCAAGCCCTGGCCGAGCCACAGCAGGGACGGGCCCTGGCCGTAGAGGCGCGCCGCCCGCTCGATCAGGGTGGCGGGAACGCCGGTAGCGGCCTCGCCCCAGGCCGGATCGCAGGCCTCGACCGTGGCTTCGGCCTCGTTCCAGCCGAGGGTATGGGCGGCGATGAAAGCCTCATCGATCAGGCTTTCGCGCTTCAGCACATGGAGCAGGGCGAAGGCCAGGGCCGCATCGCTTCCGGGGAAGGGCTGGAGATGGAGATCGGCGGCTTCGGCGGTGGCATGGCGCACCGGATCGACGACGATCACCCGGGCCGGGGACTCGCGCAGCCAATGCTTGTGGGCGTGCGGCGCCGAGGCCGACGGATTAGCACCCCAGACCAGGATACAGGCGGCATCCTTCGCGGTGCGCGGATCGAAACCGATGGTCGACGAGCCGAGGACATAGCCGAGCGCCGCATGGCCGGCCGCATTGCAGATGGTGTCCGGGTCGACCTCGGTGGCGCCGAGACGGTTGAAGAATCGATCGGGGAAATGACCGGCGATCAACGAACAGGTGCCGGTGTAATGGGCATTGAGAATGGTCTCGGGCCCCCTGCTTGCCACGATACCGCTCAAGGACTCGGCGATGGTCCCGATGGCCCGGTCCCAGCTGATCGCCTCGAAGCGGCCCTCGCCCTTGGGGCCGATGCGTTTGAGCGGCGTGGTTAGTCGGCTTTGCGGGTCACGGAAGACGCCGTTGTAGGCGAGGGCGCATTTGCCGCACAGCGCGCCCCGGGCGACCGGATGATCGGGATCGCCGAGCAGCTTGGTGACCACCCCGCCGCGTTTGATGGCGACGATCCCGCAGGCGTCGTAGCAATCGCGTGGGCAGGTGGTGCGGATAAGCTCCTTGGCGCCGGGCATTGGTGTTTGTTCCTTGGCGATGATGGCCCAATAGCCTAGAGCAATATCCGAAGGCATTAAACCAGATCGGTTTAATGCCTTCGGATAAAATTGCTCTAGATGTTAAGAAGTGTAGAGCATCTTTATCCATTCAAGTTGAATGGATGATGCTCTAGCATCCCCGCCGCCCATGACCCAACCCCCTCACCCGAGAGACAAAACCCCCCGCTCCCAGGCGCCGCTCGCGGGTATCGCCTGCATGGTCGGCGGCGGCGCCTTGCTCACCCTGAACGACGGCACGGTGAAATGGCTGAGCGCCGACTATCCGATCGGCGAAATCATGACGTTGCGCGGGCTGTTTGTGTTTTTCCCCATCGCCCTGATCGCCTGGCACGGGGGCGGCTTACGCGCTCTGGAGATCCGCAATCTCGGCGCCCAGGGCGCGCGCGCCACGCTCACCATGCTGTCGACCGTGTTCTATCTCACCGCCCTCGCCGTCATGCCTATCGCCGACACCATCGCGATTACCTTCGCCGGGCCCTTGTTCCTCACCATGCTGGCAACGCCGCTGCTCGGCGAGACGGTGGGCTGGCGCCGCTGGATGGCGGTTGTCGTCGGTTTCATCGGCGTCGTCGTCATGGTGCGGCCGGGGTCGGATACCCTCCAGGCGGTGGCCTTGCTGCCGGTCGCAGCCGCGCTCATGGGGGCGATCAGAGATATCATCACGCGCCGCATCACCAGCGACATGGCAACCGCGGAAAGCTCGGTCGCCATACTCTGTTTTACCACTCTGGTGGTGATCCTGGGCGGCCTCGTCACCCTGCCCTTCGGCTGGCGCATGCCGACGGCGGTCGATTTCGGCCTGTTGGCGCTGTCGGGGTTTCTCATCGGCGCCGCCCATTATCTGCTGATCGAGGCGTTCCGCTATGCCGAGGCCGGGCTGATCGCGCCCTTCAAATATCTCAGCATCGTCTGGGCGGTGATTTTCGGCTACCTGGCGTGGGGCGACATCCCCGACCGCTGGATCGTCATCGGCGCCGGTCTGGTGATCGGCTCGGGCCTCTATATCTTCCATCGCGAGACGCTTTCGCATACAAGAACGCCATGACAGACAGCGACACAGACGCCAAAGAAACCGGACGAGCCAAAGAGCCCGGACAAGACTTCATCCGCGATATCATCGCCGCCGATCTCGCCGAGGGCCGCGAGAAGACGGTGATCACCCGCTTCCCACCCGAGCCCAACGGGTATCTCCACATCGGCCATGCCAAATCAATGTGCCTGAACTTCGGTGTCGCCGCGGAGTTCGGCGGCCACTGCAATCTGCGTTTCGACGACACCAACCCGGCCAAGGAAGAGCATGAATATATCGACAGCATCCAGACCGACGTGCGCTGGCTGGGCTTCGACTGGGGCGAGCATCTCTATTTCGCCTCGGATAATTTCGAGACCCTGTACGGCTGGGCCGAGCATCTGATCACCGCCGGCAAGGCCTATGTGGACGATCTGTCGCCGGAGGAAATGCGCGACTATCGCGGCACCCTGACCGAGGCGGGGCGCGACAGCCCTTATCGGGATCGTGCGATGGCGGAAAATCTCGATCTATTCCGCCGCATGCGGGCCGGCGAATTCGCCGAAGGTTCGCGGGCCCTGCGCGTCAAGATCGACATGGCGTCGGGCAACATGAACCTGCGCGATCCGGTGATCTACCGCATCCTCCACGCCGAGCATCCGCGCACCGGCGCCGACTGGCACATCTACCCGACCTATGACTTCGCCCATGGCCAGTCGGACGCCATCGAGGGCGTCACCCATTCCCTTTGCACCCTCGAATTCGAGGATCACCGCCCGCTCTACGACTGGCTGGTCGAAAACCTTCCCGTCCCCCACAGGCCCCGGCAATATGAATTCGCCCGGCTCAACCTGGCCTATACGGTGCTGTCGAAGCGCCGCCTCATCGAGCTCGTCGAGGCGGGCCATGTGGCGGGCTGGGACGACCCGCGCATGCCGACGATTTCGGGGCTGCGCCGGCGCGGCTATCCGGCGGCGGCGCTGCGCGACTTCATCGATCGCATCGGCGTCGCCAAGTCCGACAATCTGATCGATATGGCGCTGCTCGAATATTGCGTCCGGGAATCTCTCAACCTGACCGCCGAACGCCGCATGGCGGTGCTCGACCCGCTCAAGCTGGTCATCGAGAACTACCCGGAAGACGGGACCGAGACCCTCGAGGCGATCAATAACCCCCAAGACCCGTCGGCGGGGACGCGCCAGGTGCCGTTCGGCCGCGAGATCTATATCGAGGCCGCCGATTTCATGGAAGAGCCGCCGAAGAAGTTCTATCGGCTCAGCCCGGGCCGCGAGGTGCGCCTGCGCTACGCCTATTTCGTCACCTGCCGCGAGGTCATTAAAAACGACAAGGGGGAAGTGGTCGAGTTGCGCTGTACCTATGATCCCGAGACCCGCGGCGGCAACAGCCCGCCCGACGGACGCAAGGTCAAGGCGACCCTGCACTGGGTCTCGGCGGCCCATGCGAGCCGCGCCGAGGTGCGCCTCTACGATCATCTCTTCAAGGTTCCCGTGCCCGGCGCCGACGGCGACATGATCGACGATCTCAACCCGGATTCCCTGACAATCCTTGAGGACTGCCGCCTCGAGCCTGACATCGCGGCCATCACCTCGGGCAAGGCGATTCAGTTCGAGCGCCTGGGCTATTTCAAAACCGACCCCGACTCGACACCGGACAAGCCCATATTCAACCGCATCGTCGCCTTGCGCGACAGCTGGGCGAAACTCCAGGCTAAGAAGTAGCCGCCAAGGGGATCGTCACGGTCACCGTGGTTCCGACGCCGAGTTCCGATTCGACTTTCATGTCGCCCTGGTGGAGGCCGACCAGGGAGTTGGTGATCGCCAGGCCCAGCCCCCAGCCTTCATTGGCGTGCATGGGATCTTTTTCGACGCGGGTGAAGGGATCGGTCACCAAGGGAAGTTGATCGGGTGGAATGCCTCGCCCGTTATCCGCGATGGTAAGGATGAAGTCGCTGGGCGATGCCGCCACGGTCAGGGAAACCTCGCCACCCTGGGGCGTGAACTTGATCGCATTGGTCAGCAGATTGATGAGGATCTGTTTGATCGACCGCCTGTCGGCGAGCAGATCAGGCAGTTGCTCGGCCATGGAAGGAACAAGGGAAATATTCTTTTCCTGCGCACTTCCGGAAACGGTTTTCAGGCACTCCGCGGCGATTTCCTCGACCCTCAGCGGCTGTTTCTTGATGATCATCTTGCCCGCTTCAATGGCCGAGATATCGAGAAGATCGCTCAGCAGAGACAGCAGATGGTCACCGCTGCTGTGAATATCTTCGACATATTCCACATACTGGTCCACACCCAGGGGACCGAGATATTCATTCCGCATGATGTCGGAAAAACCGAGGATGGCGTTCAAGGGTGTTCGTAATTCATGGCTCATGGCGGCGAGAAATTCCGACTTGGACTGATTGGCGATCTCCGCCTCGTTTTTCGCCGCGATAAGCTCGTCCAGAATTCGCTTGCGGGCGGTTATGTCGCGGACCACCACCGTGTAGAGCCGATCCTCGCCAAGGGTGAGTTTTGAGACCGACGCCGCCGCTGGAAATTCCCCGCCGTCCTTGCGCAGTCCGTAAATATCGCCGCGCTGGTCCATGTATCGGGCGGATTCTGAAGACCGCAAGAAGGTCTCCACAAGATCGCCATGACCGCGACGGAACCGCTCGGGCATGAGTATGTCGAAGGACTGCCCCAAGATCTCCCCGGCGCTATAGCCGAAGATACGCTCGGCCGTTTTATTGAACATGGTGATGGTCATGTCACGGTCGATGGTGATCACGGCTTCCGGGGCAATATCGAGGATTGCCGACAAGCGGGCCTGGGACGATGTCATCTCGTCCTCGGCCCTTTTACGCTCGGCGATGTCCTGGGCAATCCGCTCGATCATACGATTGAATTCCTGCGAAAGATCGTCGAGTTCGTCCCGCGACGGCGTCTGGATGATCCGTGCCGCCGCCGCCTCGGGGTCTTCGCTCGCGGCTACCATTTTTCGGCGAAGAAGTAGGATACGCCGCAATACTACACGGTTGGAAATTACCATGACCACACCGCCGACGAAGACCGTGACCACCAGGGACAGCATGGCGATTCGCCAGACGTAAGCAGTCAGTTCGGGGCCGATCCATTCGGCGTTTATGCGGCCGACCACGGTGACCGGCAGGTCAAGCTCGGCCGCCGACCAGATGATATCCAAGCTTTTCCCGTCGTCCGACATTCGGGTCATCAACGGATGACCGTTCGCGTCATCGGGCGATAATTCCGGAATGTCCCCGAATTTCCCGATAAGACTGCCGTCAATACGGTAAAGAGCACCGCCGGAAAGCTCGGAATTACGCACCGCCATCCGGGCATAAATCAATAGGTCTCTTTCGGTTGCGTGGCCGCGTGGTTTGAGCGCCATGACCACAATGGTCCGCCCGACATGCTCGAGACGATCCTGAAGGTCGCGCTGGTAGCTGAGATAAGAGGGAATCAGGATCGCGGTTTCAATGGCGATGACGCTGAGAAACACCACCATAAAAAGGCGAATGCCTAATCTTCCGCCCACACGATCCCATGGAATTGATATTGTCAAACGTTCCCCCAGCCTGGAACAACCAGTCGCCTTATCCGCGAAAAAGCGGGTAGAGCATGTTGAGCGTACCTCTACCAAAATCCACTGAATTTTAGGTAAACAACAATGTTATCAATGTTATAGAATTGTGAATGTCTATGAATTCGCCGCTGAAACCTACCAATATACCACTCCAGAGACAAGCCCATGACCTCTATGGAAATCCTCCATGGCCTGTGCTCTGCTTCCAGCTGTTGGATGGCGGGTCATGAGGAGAGAGGATTTCCGGGTATGAGTAGCGCTATCGGCCAGCCCGTGCGCCGTATGGAAGACGTCCCCCTGGTAACCGGTCGCGGACGTTTTACCGACGACATAAATCTCGCAAATCAGGCCTATATGGCGGTGGTCCGTTCGCCCCATGCCCATGCCCGCCTGACTGCGATCGAGCCTGCTGCCGCCGGCGCCGCGCCCGGTGTGCTCTGCGTTCTCACCGCGGTCGACCTGACCGCCGACGGCGTCGCCGGCATTCCGTCCCATGTGCGCTCGGCGGGGTTTGAATTCAAAAACCACGACGGCACCACAATGCCCGATCCGCCCTACCCGCTGCTCGCCGAGGATCGCGTCCGTTATGTGGGCGAGCCGGTGGCGGTGGTGATCGCCGAGACCCGCGCCCAGGCGCTTGACGGGGCCGAGGCGGTGGTTGTCGATTATCATCCCTTGGCGGCGGTTTGCGATGCGCGTGAGGCCCTGGCGCCGGGCGCGCCGGAAATCCGGGACGAGGCGCCGGGCAATCGTATTTTCGACTGGCAGACCGGTGACGGCGAGGCCGTCGACGCCGCCTTCGCCCGCGCCGCCTGGACCGTTGCCATCGAGGTCGTCAACAATCGGCTGGTCATCAACTATATCGAACCGCGGGCGGCGATTGGCGAATACGACTCCACCACGGAGCGCTTTACGCTCCACGCCGGGTCCCAGGGCGTCCACCGCCAACGGGCGACCCTGGCCGAGGTCTTCGGCGTCGAGACGGACCGCATACGCGTGGTGTCGAACGATGTGGGCGGCGGCTTCGGCGGCAAGGGTTTTCTCTATCCCGAGTCCGCCCTGGTGGTCTGGGCGGCGCGCCGGCTCGGCCGTCCGGTCAAATGGACGGGCACGCGAAGCGAACATTTTCTCGCCGACCTGCAGGCCCGCGACCATTACGACGGCGCGGAACTGGCGCTCGACGGAAACGGACGGTTCTTAGCGCTTCGGGTCTCCTCCATATTCAATATCGGAGCGAACATCGCACCGCGCGCGGTCTATGTGCCGATTTTCCACTTTTCACGCATCCTGTCCGGCGCCTACGCCATTCCCCATATTCATACCCGGCTCCGGGGCGCCTTCACCAACACCCCATCGCTGCATGCCTATCGCGGCATCGGCCGGGCCGAGGCGATCTATCTCATCGAACGGTTGATCAACAAGGCGGCAATGGTTACCGGCATCGACGCCGTAACCCTGCGGCGACGCAACTTCATCGCACCCGAGGCCATGCCCTATACCACGCCCACCGGCGCCATCTACGACAGCGGCGCCTTCTCCGAAACCATGGACAAGGCTCTGGCCCTGGCCGACTGGGAGGGCGTCGAGGCGCGCCGCGAACAGGCCCGCGCGAGGCGCCGGCTGCGGGGTATCGGCATGGCCTATTACATCGAAGACGCCGGAGGGCCGCCCACGGAATTCGTCCAGGTGCGGGTCGGGGGGGACGGCACGGTCGAGGGGCATGCCGGCTCCCAGTCCAACGGCCAGGGCCATGCCACCAGCTTCGCACAGGTCCTCAGCCAACAGCTCGGCGTCCCCTTCGCCAGCGTGCGCATCACCTGGGGAGATACCGATGTGGTCCAGGCCGGAGTCGGCAGCTTCGGGTCGCGCTCGATGCAGATGGTGGGCTCCGGCCTGGCCGAGGCGAGCGAGAAGATCATCGAGATCGGGCGGCGGGCGGCAGGGCATCTTCTCGAGGCGCCAAGCCACGACATCGCCTATGACGATGGCGTGTTCACCCGAAACAACAGCAATGCCTCGATCGGCCTGTTCGAGGTCGCCGCCGCCATGGAACAAGCGGGCGGGGCGGGAGAAGCCGGCAACGGCCTGCCCAGAGAGCTTCGCGGCGAATTGGTGGTGGCGCTGAATTACCATGCCACGGATGACAGCTTTCCCAACGGGTGCCATGTGGCCGAGGTCGAAATCGACCCGGATACCGGCGTGGTCGAGTTGATAGACTATACGGCGGTCGATGATTTCGGCACCCTGGTCAATCCGCTCCTGGTCGAGGGGCAGGTCCATGGCGCCATCGCCCAGGGTCTCGGCCAGGCCATGCTGGAGCAGACCGTCTACGATCCCGACAGCGGTCAGCTCTTGACCGGCTCGTTCATGGATTATGCCTTGCCCCGCGCCGACAACATGGCGCGGCGCCTGGTTTTCGAAAGCAATCCATCGCCCTGCCTGAACAATCCGCTCGGCATCAAGGGGGCTGGCGAAGGCGGCTCTATCGGCGCACCGCCGGCGATCATGAATGCGGTGCTCGACGCTCTCGCCATACGCGGCGTCACCCATATGGACATGCCGGTCACGCCACAGCGCGTCTGGCAGGCGTTACGCGACGCGGAGTCTTGATTCCCGCGCGTTAATCATCTCTTACCAGATTGGCTGCTATACCCCCTTAAGCTTGGCCGTCCCGTGGCCATCAAAGGAGAACTACTTGGCCAATCAGGCGGAAGCGGTCGATACCGGATCCGATGATCTCGATCGGCGCGGCGATATGATTCTCAACGGGCGTTACAAGATCGTCGGCGCGGCGCCTTTACCGGCGTTCGACACCCCGACGGCGCGCGCATTCCGTGTCGAAGACCTCGACAACAGCGGCGTGGAACCCGTCTTTGCACCCGGTCTGTTCGCCCGGGTCAACGAGACCGGTCTGCCTTCTCGCGATTGGGAAATCGACGTTCTGCGCGAGCTTCAGCTTGCCCATCTCATGGATCTGATCGACATTGGTACGATCGATCGCGCGACAGAAACCGGCGCGCCGGACAGGGCCGTCCGGGCCGTGATTCTCGACTATCCCCTGGGCGGCCGACTGATCGCGCCGGGCAGCACTACGGCGATGCCGTTGCAGGAAGTCATGGAACGGGTCATAGCGCCGCTGTGTACAACGCTCGAAACGCTGCACGAAAGCAATGTGTTCCACCGCGCCATCCATCCCGACAACCTGTTCGTCGGCGCCAGCCCCGACGAAGAGGTTATCCTCGGTGAATGCGTGTCGTGCGCCGCGGGACATAACCTTGCGCCGGCCTTCCAACCGCTTGAGCGGGCCAGCGCAGCACCCCTGGGCTGTGGCGCCGGCGACAGGGCCGCCGACGTTTTCTCGTTCGGGGTCACCATCGCCGCCCTGCTGGCCGGGAAAATACCCGGCGCGGATGTCGATCCCGATGTCTTGCTTCATGCGCGCATGGAGCGGGGATCCCTGACCGTCCTCTGCGGTTTCTTGCGCTTTCCCCGGCACATCGAACGTCTTCTCGCCGGCATGCTCGCCGACGATCCCGCCGACCGCTGGACCCTCGCCCAGGTCAAGGATTGGCTGGACGGCCGGCATGTGACCGTCGCCGCCGATCGCGGCCTGGACAAGCCGGTGCGGTCGTTCCCCTTCGTTGAACAGAAAATCCAAAATCCCATCGCCATTGCCGAGGCGTTCAACCGTCATTGGAGCGAGGCGGTATTGGAAATCCAGAGCGGACGGCTCGAAAAATGGCTGGCCGCCGATCGCCATCGTCTGCTGGCGACGGAATCCGTTATCAGCCTGCGCGAAAACAACGCCTCGGGCGGCGGCAAGCTGACCAACGATGCCCTGGTTTCCCGTGTCTGCATGGCGCTCGATCCCCAGGGTCCCATACGGTTCAAGGGGATCACCGTCGCCATCGATGCGATCGGCGTGATGCTGGCCTTTGCCTTCATCGAGGGCCGCCAGGAGCTCGCCACATCCCTCGCCGCCATTCTCGATCACGGGCTCCCCACGGCCTGGATCGCTTCGGTCAGTGAGCGCCGCAAGGAGATGACCGGCGAGTCGAATGACTTCATACGGCTGCGCCAGTACCTCAAGAATACGAAGCTCGGCAATGGCCTCGAGCGCTGTCTCTATGACATGAATCCATCGCTCGGCTGTTTGTGTCCCCTGATCGATACCACCATGAGCGGCGATGCGGCGGCGCTGCTCACCGGTCTCAACGAGCATTGTTCGCCCAGCGACGATGAGCCGCCTTGGACGGACCGCCATGTGGGCGCATACCTCGCCGCCCATATGCATCCCCGGAGCGACGCCCTGCTGGCGTCGCTGGCGATGCCCGCGAACGCCCAGGCGAGCGAGACAATGATCGGCGTGGCGCTGGTTTCCCTGGCGCAGGATAGGCTCGCCGTACCGCTCTTGCCCAGGCTGACCCGGGCGGCGGAACCGAGACTTTCCGAGATCATTGATACCTACAATTCCGAGACCCGCCGCAAGGCCCTTCGCGCCGCACTGGAGCCACAGCTCAACAAGGGTGACTTCACCGCGCTGATGAAACTGTTGAACGACAACGAACAGCAGGAACAGGATCGCTACGATTATTACCAGGCGCGGGATCTCCACAGGCGCATGGACATCCAGATCACCGGCCTCAACAGCGGACAGGCCGCGCGTCGCTTCAAGGCGGCGGTACTGGGCCGGAAAATTGCCGCCTGGATTGCCTTCTGCGGACTCGTGGCGGTGAGCTTTGCGATGTTGGTGGGGCTCACCACATGAAACCGACGGCGTCGAAACCGAGCACCCTGCCCCCCGCGCCGGACCCTCCCGACGCCGCCGACACCGCACAGCCGGCGCCAGCGTCAGCGCCAGCGCCACGCCGGCGATCTTCCGGCAACGCCGGGGGGTTGCTGCTGATCACCAGTATTGTCGTGGTGACCGCTTTTCTGTCGTTTCCCACGTTCATTCTCCTGGTCTGCGGGTTACCCCCATCCCTGGTAGCCGCGCTGATCGACAACCGGCCCGGGCGTCACGCGACCTATTGCGTGCTATCGGCGAACCTGGCGGGGATCGTGCCGGCGCTGACAGCCCTTTGGTTTGGCGGCAACTCCGTGGCGTTTGCCATGATGTTGCTGAGCGATGTCTATGTCTGGCTCGAAATCTACGGCACCGCCGCGCTCGGCTGGGCGCTGATCTGGCTGCTCGTCAACGGCACGGAATTCAGCCTCGAGCTGAGGGCGCGCTACCGGATCGGCAAGCTCCGGGCCGCCCAGAACGCGATGGTCGTTGAATGGGGCATCGGCGTCGAAGGACGCGCCGCCGGCGACTGATCCGGAAGTATCGGAGGCAACCTCTTAAATAGATACTGTCGCTAATTAAACTGGCGCCAATTAAGATAAAGTTTCAATAGCCGCCGTCAAAGCATCGATGCGGGTGGTGTAGTGGTTCTTGTCGCCGATCAGGTCGAGGACGCCGATGGCGCGCAAAGGCTTGTCGACGCCCTCTCCGGTGCTAATCAGGAAAACCGGCTTCTGCCTCGATTGCGCTTGGAGGACGGCATCTTCGAGGGCGAACGAGGCGCTCGAATCGATCATCGGGACATCGCTGAGGTCGAGCACCAGGACGCCGAACTCATCGGCCGCCCCGAGCCGCTTCGACAATCCCTTGGCGGCGCCGAAGCTGATCGGACCGCTCAGATGAAACAGCAGAATACGGCCGCCGCCGGCTTCGAGCAGGGCTTCCTCCGCCGCATTCAGGGGGGTTTCCTCGGTCACCCCGGTGATCGTCTTCATGCTGGCGATTTGCAGGTCCGACATGCGCTTCACGAACAATAGGCTGGCCAGCACGACCCCGACGGCAACCGCGGTGATGAGATCGACGAACACGGTCAGCAGGAGCACCACGATCATGAACAGCACCCCGGCCGTGGGGGCGCGGCGCAGGCGCCGGATATAGCTCCAATCGATGATATCGAGGCCGACCTTGATGAGGATGCCCGCCAACACTGCATGGGGGATGGCCTCGGCGAGCCCGCCCAGGCCGAGCACGATGGCGAGCAGCACCAGGGCGTGCAGCATGCCCGAAATCGGCGTCCGCCCGCCGGCCCGCACATTGACCACCGTGCGCATGGTGGCGCCGGCGCCGGGAATCGCACCGAACGCCCCGGCGATCATGTTGGCGATGCCCTGGCCGACCAGTTCGCGGTCCGACTCATGATGGGTTTGCGTCACATTGTCGGCGACCAGGGAGGTCAGCAGGCTGTCGATGGAGCCGAGCAGGGCGAGCACCAGAGCCGACTTGATCATGTCGAACAGGAGAGCGAGATCGAAGACGGGGAGGGTCGGGCTCGGCAGGCCTTGCGGGATGTTGCCGAGAACCGTCGCCTCGGGCAGGACAAACATGACCACCACCGTGCCCGCCACCAGGGCGAGCAGGGGCGGCGGCACGATTTTGGCGATGCGTGTCGGCATCAAATAAACGATGGCCAGGGCCAGCAGGCCGACCGCCAGGGCGTGGGCCCGGGGATCGGCGACGATATCGGGAAGCGCCAAGAGGGCGACCAGCACCCCGCCGCCCGGCGTGACATGGCCGAACAGGGGCGCAATTTGCAGGATGATGATGATGCAGCCGATGCCGGTCATGAAACCCGAAACCACCGGGTACGGCATCAGGCTGATATAGCGGCCGAGCTTGAAGACGCCGAACAGCATCTGGAACAGGCCGCCCAGCATGACCACGGAGAAGGCCAGGGCGGGTTCGTGGGCGTATTGGGTGATGATCCCGGCCATGACCACGGTCATCGGCCCGGTCGGGCCTGAAACCTGGGCCGGAGTGCCGCCGAACAGGGCGGCGAAAAAGCCGACAAATATGGCCCCGTAAAGACCCGCCACCGGCCCCGCGCCCGAGGCCACGCCGAAGGCCAGCGCCAGGGGCAGTGCCACCACGGCGGCAGTCAGGCCGCCGGAGATATCGCCGCGAAGAGTATCGAAATTCAGGCCGTGAACAAGCCGCACCCTACCGCCCCACCCCTGTGCAGCGGCCTTATATCCACAATTCGTTGCGTTATGAGACCGATAGTTGGACTCGCGGCCGGAAGCAGTGATCTATTGAATAATGGTATCCGGCGGGGTGTTGCTGTTTTGGCCGATGCGGGCCAGCAGATATTCGAAATTGTCCACATCGAGCCCCTCGAATTGGGTCAGGAACCGCTCGATCATCCGCGACCGAAAGCGCATGCGGTCGCCGACCTCGCCGTCGTAGGTCATCTCGCGGGTGACGTTCACCGCCACGCGCATGGCCGGATACATGGCTTCGGGAAGTTTCGCCTGGCGATAGAGTTCATGCAGGCCGAGGTTGCCCGCGTCATGGATCAGGACATGAACGTTGATTGCGGAGACATCGGCGAGGCGGGCCATCGCCGCCTCGAAGAAGGCTATGTCGCCGGTGCAGACGGCGCGCAGGATAATGGTCGGGGTCAGCCGGCGGTTGGCATGAAGCTGCTCGACGAGCTTGTCCACATCGATGGCCTCGCTTTCCGGGCCGAGCAAATCCAGGGTCGCCTTTTCGCGGCTCTGGGCAATCACCCCGGCAACCACGGAAGGCGACAATTCATGGTTTGAGACGAGATGCTCCTGCAGATGTTCGGACACCATGGTAACCAGCCGCTCGGCAAGCCTGACGGGAAGCTTTTCGTTATGCGCGACGCTTTCCTTGACCCGGTCGCTATCGGGATATTCATCGAGGACCTTCTCGAAGGTCTGCTCGGAAACCTCGGCGCCCTTGTTGGCGACCAGGGTGACGACGACATCTTCGTTACCGTTGTCGACAAGCGCTTCGCTGACAACTTCCGTGACGGTCTCGCGCTGGGCGATGGCGATCAGGCTTTCAGAGGGGCGGGTGCGCACGATCTCGACCAGGTCTTCGTCGGTGAGGATCTGGGAATATTTGAGGACCGGCCCGGCGACCTCGATGACGTCCTTGGCCAGAGTCAGCGCCACATCATGGGGCACGATGCGGCTTTCCTTGAGATTTTCAGATAGCGCCTGACGCACTTGGACCTCGACGTCGCGGGCCAGATGGCGAAAAATATCCTCGGCGATCTGGCGCGCCGATGGGTCCATCTCGCCATGTTCGAAATCCATGGCGATCTTGGCTGCCGTCGTGGCGCGCGCCTCGGCTGACGATTCACCCAGTAGCAGTTCTACATCGCTTGCAGAGAGTTGGGACATTGGACTCCAAGGATCGGTCCAGCCGGCGTTTCACGCCGCCGGAACTAAACAGGATGCGGTAGACGAATAGTAGGCCAGTGAAGTTAATCGAACGTTAATTTTGGTTCTGGAGCGGGGCTGTTGACGACGCGGCGTCAACCGCGCAAGCTGGCCCATGATGAAGATCTATAAAGCCGCGCGCGGCCCCGACGGTTGCACGGTCACGGTCGACGGCGCCGTCCTCGACCAACGCACTGATCTTGGGCAATATTCGATCGACGGCTTCGAATGGGGCTATGAGGGGAGCGGACCGCAACAGCTCGCCCTCGCCATCCTCGCCAATCATTTCGCTGACGACGCCCAGGCCCTCACCAAGCATAAGGTCTTCATGGAAGTCGTGATAGCCGTCCTGCAGACCGACGAATGGACCCTGACATCCGAGCAGATCGACAGCAGCTTCTCCCAGGTGGTGCATGTCAACATGACCCTGGAGACCTTGCTCAACCGCGTTCGCGGCCTCGAGTAAGCTTCTTCAGCCGCTGTGTTAAGCCCCGCGGCGGCGGCCTGCGCGGGCGCGCGGGCGTGGCGGCTTGGCGCCGCCGGGCTTGGCGGCCGCCGCCAGGGGGCCCAATCGATCTTCGATGGCTGCCACGTCGGGCATCTCTCCGGGCGTATAGCCGTCCAGGGCGGCGACAATGGCGCGCAGATGCTCGGGCGTCGAGCCGCAACAGCCGCCGATGATGCGCGCGCCCGCGTCCCGCGCCATGCGGGCGTAGCGGCCCATGATCTCGGGGGTTCCGTTATAGCGCACCTGCCCATCGATATATTCGGGGATACCGCAGTTGCTCTTGGCGACGAGAACGGCATCGCTACGGGCCGCCGAGGCCAGCCTGGTCATGGCGTTGACCAGCTCGGCCGGGCCGTTGCCGCAATTGGCGCCGAAAGCGACCGGCGTCACCTCAAGGCCCTGGCAGAATTCAGCGGCATCCTCGGGCGTCATGCCCATCATAGTGCGCCCGGCGGTATCGAAGGTCAGGGTGCAGACGATCGGCAGGCCGGTGACGCCGGCGCCCAGGACGGCGGCTTCGACCTCTTCGCGCGACGACATGGTCTCGATCCAGAGAATATCGGCGCCACCCTCGGCAAGGGCGCGTGCCTGCTCGGCGAAGGCCTCGATCCCCAGCGGCCTGGTCAAGACGCCCAGAGGCTCGAACAGCTCGCCGGTCGGCCCCATATCGCCGGCCACGATGACCGGCCGGCCGGCGTCGTCCGCCGCGGCGCGCGCCACGCGGGTCGCCGCCAGGTTGAGCTCATCGACGCGATGGTCGAGCTGGTGCAGCTTGAGGCGATAGCGCGTGCCCCCGAAGGTGTTGGACAGGATGATATCGGCGCCGGCATCGATGAATCCCCGGTGGATGGCCTGCACCCGGTCGGGGTGGTCGATATTCCACAGCTCGGGCGACCCGCCGGTCTCGAGGCCGGCGGCAAACAGGCTGGTCCCCATGCCGCCGTCGGCGATCAGGCAGGGCCTGCTGTCGAGTAGGTGCCGAAACGAATCGCTCATCTTCAAAAATCTAAAAAATCACCGTTTAATTCAATCCGTCCTTGGCCCGCCGCAAATTCCGCCTTCGGGTTCGTTTGCGCGTCGGCAGGCCCAGCGCCTGGCGCCGGTCGCGCAACTGGTCGAGCAAGGCCAGCCTGGCGTCGTGGTCGAGACCGCCCCATGCGGCGATTTCCCCGGATGTGCGCAGGCATCCGAGACAATAGCGGTTGTCCGGATCCATCTCGCAGACACTGATGCAAGGCGAGGGAAGATCGTAAGCAGCGGTCATCGATGACTCACATATAAACGCATGGCTCGCGTATAAACGCATGGCTCGCGCAAACTAGGGCGATCCGCCATCCTGTCAATCACAAACTCCCGCATGATCAAGCCGTACCCGGCTTTTGCAAGCCCGTGACCGGGGTTGCCAGCTCGTCGCGGAAGAAGGCGCCGAGCAGAGCAAATTCGCGGGCGCGGCTGGAGGTTGCGCGCCAGGCCAGGCCGATGCGGCGCGACGGCGAACCCGCCAAGGATCGTACCGTCACCCGGGTCCCCCTGATGATGCCGGCGTCGACCGCCATCTTCGGCAATAGGGTGAGCCCGAGGCCGTTATCGACCATCTGCACCAGGGTATGCAGGCTGGTCGCCTGAAACGCGCCCGCCATCTCCGCGCCATCCCGTTTGCAGGCGCCGAGAGCCTGGTCGCGCAGGCAATGGCCTTCTTCGAGCAAAAGCAGGGTCTCGGGGGCCAGGGCGCGCTGATCGATGGCGTCGCGCGCGGCCAGGGGATGGCCGAGCGGCAAGGCGAGCAGGAAGGGATCGTCGGCGAAGATCATGCTCTCGATCTTCGCGGCGCCGTAGGGAAACGCCAGCAGCACGAGATCCAGATCGCCCCCGGCCAGGCGGTCGAGCAGGGCGGCGGTTTGATCTTCACGCAGATAGAGCGCCAAGTCCGGGTGGGCGTCGCGCAGGGCGGGCAGCACCCGGGGCAGAAGGAACGGCCCGATGGTCGGGATCACCCCGAGCCGGAGCGTCCCCTTCAAGGGCTCGCCGCTACTCCCGGCGGCATCCACCAGATCATCCACGTCGCTCAGGATGAGCGCCGCGCGGGCGACCATGTCGCGGCCCAGGGGCGTGACCAACACCGAACGTTTGGTGCGCTCGATGAGGGCGGCATCGAGCAACGCCTCAAGCGCCGCGAGACTGGCGCTCAAGGCCGATTGGGTGACCAGACAGGCCGCCGCCGCACGCCCGAAATGGCAGTGCTCGGCGAGGGCCACCAGATGGCGGAGCTGGCGCAGGGAGGGCTGTGGTTTCATCGCATAATTGATCAATTATTCTTGTTAATATAACATTAATTACCAATTTTACAAATGTCTATCCAACCCCTAAATTCTCCCTCAACACCCAACCAGGAGAATTGACGATGACAAGAATACCTCAGGCGACCTTCAAGACCCGGGTCCGTAACGACGCTCTCGACGGAGACAATCCCTTCGAATGGAAAAATCTGACCAGCGACGATGTGTTCGCCGGCAAGCGCGTCGTGCTGTTCTCCCTGCCCGGCGCCTTCACGCCGACCTGCTCGACCAGCCACCTGCCGCGCTATGAGGAGCTGTACGACAAGTTCCGCGCTCTCGGCGTCGATGCGGTGGTCTGCCTGTCGGTCAACGATGCCTTCGTCATGTACCAGTGGGGGCTCTCCCAGAAGGCCGACAAGGTCTTCCTGCTGCCCGACGGCAACGGCGAATTCACCCGCAAGATGGGCATGCTGGTGGATAAGCAGAACCTCGGCTTCGGTATGCGGAGCTGGCGCTACGCCATGGTGGTCGACAACGGCGAGATCGAAAAAATGTTCATCGAGGGCGGATTCGAAGACAACCACGAGCAAGACCCCTTCGAGGTCTCCGACGCCGACACACTGCTGGCCTATTTAGAGAGCCGATAGCCTAGGGCATAGCAAGGCGGTATCACCTCTTCAGCCGGCGCGCCGCTTCTATTCGGGGGCTTCGATCTCAGGAAAGCGTTTTCGAGTGAAATGATCTCGTCGATCAGTTGTGCTTTCGTCTTGCGAAAGCGCTGCTCCCGGGTAGCGGATGGATTGAGCATA
>ERZ813253.220-NODE-220-length-22248-cov-13.762940_pt1 | contig 22248 bp, 20 predicted proteins | sample MGYA00520893_ERZ813253 | MGnify/ENA primary metagenome ERZ813253 (study PRJEB31669, sample SAMD00080414) | marine metagenome | biome: oceanic hadal pelagic zone biome; feature: marine hadalpelagic zone; material: sea water | place: Pacific Ocean:Izu-Bonin Trench...
GCCAATTACATATTAGAAGTATCCACCCCCTTATACGAATGTGCTGCTGACTATACCCAGGATGGCAATGTAAATATCCTGGACCTGGTACAGATTGCTAACTACATTTTAGATAATTAATTAGATTTTAAAGAGTTATAAAAAAGCCCGGCAGTACCGGGCTTTTTTTATTACTAAAGAATTCATTAATCCTTTTGGTATAAGATGTGAAATTCTTGTAAATTTTTAGTCTTGTTTCAACGTATTTATGACTAAAAATAATTCTTCCAGAACACTTGTCAACTTGCTTGGTATTCCTTCATTATTAGCAATAATATATTTAGGAGACTCCTATTCCAATATTCCGATTTTCTCTGTTTTTATAGGAATTGTGCTTTATTTAGGCGCTTTAGAAATTGCACCTCTGACAAAATCTAAAAATGGCCAGCCTGTTATTTCTGTTTTGTTATTATTCTTAGTCCTATTACAAATTGGAAGGATTCCCGGAATTAATTGGGAGATACCCGTTCACATATTAATGATTGGATTAACCTTTACCGCCATGGCAATGGAAATATTCCGAAAGAAAGAAACACCGCTCCTCAACATATCAATATTGGTTTTCTCATTTGTCTGGCTGGGATTAATGCTGGGTTCTTTATCAGTATTGAGAAATCTGCCAGATATTGGGTTTAAGATAACTCTTGCTCTTTTTCTCTCAGTTTGGATATGTGATACTGGAGCATTTTTCTTTGGAAAAAAGTTTGGAAAGAAAAAAATATTACCAGATGTTAGTCCGAAAAAGACCTGGGTGGGCACAATTGCAGGATTTATGTGTTCTGTAGTTTTCTTATTAATACTCAACCAGGCTGGATATTTTCCAGATATATTTTCCATAGTTGATGTGGCAGCCTTAGGTATTATCGCCGGATTATTTGGGCAATTTGGAGATTGGGCAGAATCATTATTAAAGCGAGAGGCAGGAGTGAAAGATACGAGCAATTTCCTGGCAGGGCATGGAGGCATTTTAGACCGATTTGATTCCCTAACCTTTGCAGCTCCTCTTACCTTAATTTATTATACATATTTTATTAAGACAGGATAGAAAATTAAAGCAGAAGATATAAAAATCATTTTAGCTACAGACTGCGGCTCTACCACAACCAAGGCAATTTTAATTCAATATAGTGAGGGTACCTACCGTTTAACACATCGTGGTGAAGCGCCTACAACGGTTGAAGAGCCATTTGAAGATGTTACTCGTGGAGTAATAAATGCTATTCTGGAAATAGAAGAGCTTTCAGGACGAAAGCTATTAGATGGTGAAAATATTATCTCTCCCACTCAGGATGAAACCGGAGTTGACATTTATATTTCTACCAGTTCTGCTGGCGGTGGGTTGCAAATGATGGTTGGGGGTGTGGTGAAAAGTATGACTGGCGAAAGTGCACAGAGAGCAGCGCTGGGTGCAGGAGCAATTGTCATGGATGTTTTGGCGTCAAACGATGGTCGTCTCTATCATGAAAAAGTCCAACGGATTCGCCAATTACGTCCTGATATGATATTGCTTTCAGGAGGTATTGATGGAGGTACCATCACCCATGTGGTGGAACTCGCTGAAGTCTTAGAGGCTGCCAATCCCAAGCCAAGGTTGGGTATAAATTTCAAGTTGCCGGTTATTTTTGCTGGAAATAAAAATGCAAGAGAACCCGTAAAAGAAAGGCTTGGAGAAATAACAGATTTAATGATTGTTGATAATATCAGGCCTACGCTGGAGGAGGAAAACCTGCAACCCAGCCGGGATAAAATCCACGATCTATTTATGGAACATGTAATGGCTCAGGCTCCGGGATATAAAAAATTAATGGGTTGGACAGATGCCCCAATAATGCCTACCCCTGGGGCTGTTGGTGAAATCATTAAAAAAATTGCAGAAGCAGAAAATATTTCTGTAGTAGGTGTGGATATTGGCGGTGCAACAACCGATGTGTTTTCAGTTTTCCAAAAACAATTTAATAGAACAGTTAGTGCAAATCTTGGTATGAGTTATTCAGTTTGTAATGTTCTGGCTGAATCAGGCTTTAACAATGTGGCTCGCTGGGTTCCATTTAATATGGATGAGACAGATCTCACCAACAGAATTGGTAATAAAATGATTCGTCCCACAACAATTCCCCAGTCATTGGAAGCATTGATAATTGAGCAGGCAATTGCCAGAGAAGCCCTCAGGCTTTCTTTTGAACAGCATAAAGAATTTGCAGTTCATCTCAAAGGTGTTCAGACCGAACGTACTATTTCAGATGCATTTGAACAAACCAGTTCCGGTGAAACCCTGGTAAATCTTATGGAACTGGATATGCTGGTTGGATCAGGGGGGGTATTATCTCATGCTCCCCGAAGACATCAGGCAGCCCGGATGCTGATGGATGCATTTCTTCCGGAAGGAGTTACCCAATTAGCTGTGGATTCTATTTTTATGATGCCTCAGTTAGGTATTTTATCCACAATCCATCCCAAAGCTGCAGTAGAAGTTTTTGAAAAAGATTGTCTCATTCGTCTGGGTACCTGCATCGCAGCGGTGGGGAAAGCAAAATCTGACCAGGTTATGCTGCAGTATGAAATATCATTACCAAGTGGAATAATTGTAGGAGACCTGAAATTTGGTGAGCTGAAGTTAATTCCTGCACCCTTTGAATCGCTGCAAGCCAAGCTCACACCAGGAAAAGGTTTAGACATTGGTGCCGGTAAAAATGAAGTGTTGAATACAAATATATATGGCGGGGTTGTTGGAATAATTATAGATGGTCGGGGCAGACAGCCTTTTAACTTGATGGATAATACGGAAGACAGGGTTTCACAATTGAAAAAATGGTCAGAAGAAACAGGCGAATATCCCCAATTGGAAAATTCAAATGTCTAGATCTTACACTCCGGGGCTCAAAATTTTAGCACGGACTAAAATTATCAAAAAAAGACAGCTGCCAATGAAAGGTAATGTTCATTTGAAAATCGGTGATATTGTCAAATCAGATGCAATTGTAGCATCTACTGAATTACCCGGTAATGTGCAAATGCTAAATGTCGCAAATAAATTGAACATAGAACCTGAAAATGTTCCGGAATGTATGTTGGTTGAACTGGATGAGTCCATTTCTAAGGGGCAGATAATTGCTGAAAGCAAAGGTATATTTGGAATGTTTAAAAGCCAATTAAAATCCCCAATTGATGGCACGCTTGCGAACGTTTCAGAAATTACGGGGCAGGCTATTTTGTCAGAACCACCTATCCCGGTTGAGGTTGATGCCTATACATCAGGTACAATTACTGAAGTTGATGATGAAGAAGGTGTTACCATTGAAACAGTGGGAGCCCTTGTTCAGGGAATTCTGGGTATTGGGGGTGAAAATCATGGAATATTAGAGGTTGTTACAACTTCGCCAAGTGATGAATTGACCGCTGAAATGATTCAGGAAAAGCATAAAAATATGGTTTTAGTTGGGGGATCATTTCTGACAAAGGATACATTTGAACATGCAAGTAAAATTGGAGTAGCCGGAATTGTTTCCGGTGGATTTGATTATACTGATTTATCAAAAATTTTAGGATATTCTTTAGGAGTTGCTATAACCGGATCTGAGGATATTGGCCCCAGCTTAATTATTACCGAAGGCTTTGGCAGAATCAGCATGGCAGTAAGAACTTACGAATTATTATCATCCAATGCAGGAAATTTTGCAGCCATAAATGGATCCACACAGATTCGAGCAGGGGTCATACGGCCTGAAATAATTATTCCAAGTGAAAGAGAAAATGGTGAAATACGTGATTATGAAGAAGCCGATCTGGCAATTACGGATGGGTCATTGATTCGAATAATTCGCGCCCCCCATTTTGGAAAGGTTGGGAAAGTTAAATCCCTTCCTACTGAACTTACAAAGATGGAATCCGAAACTCTGGTTCGGGTAGCTGAAATTGAATTCGAAAACGGGGAGATTGAAATTATACCCCGAGCTAATTTAGAAATGATCCTCACATGATCTCTGATAGTTTATCAATATCTAATACAGAAAAGCAGTTGATCACAGGCTTGGCAGGCAAGATTGTCCAGCGAGGTCTGGCTGTCCCGGCTATATTTTTTTTAGAAATGGTAAAATATATGTCATTTATAGGTAGTCAGTTAATGGTATTTTTCGGCCCTGTCATTACTGTATTTATTCAGTCGGAATCTTATTATAAAATAACACATCTACTGGAAGAGCGTCAGAATGTTGAATTCCTCATGCTTGAAATTGAGCGTATGGAATCTGATAATAAAAAGAAGGAGTCATAAGAATAATATGAATAATAAAGTCATCATGTGGAGTGTATTGTTTCTGATTTTATTGGGATTGTATATTATGGGAGAGGGCATGATATTTATAGAAGGGGCCAGAGTAAAATTTGCTGCTATCCTGATTGTTTCGATTACTATTTATTATTACATTGATCGGGCCAGATCCGGCGAAGAAATTTACCTCCGTACAATACCTGGTTTAAAGGCGCTGGAGGAAGCTGTAGGCAGAGCCACAGAGATGGGAAAGTCAGTGCTCTTTGTACCAGGAATCAGTGACTTGGATCAGGTTGAAACCATAACCGGATTAAATATTTTAGGTCATGTCGCTGAACACACAGCCAAATATGAAGCATCCCTGAATGTTCCTGTATCCAAATCAATTGTTATGGAAGCCGGAAGGGATATTTGTAGGGAAGCCTATCTTAAAGCCGGTCGGCCCGATTTATATTCCGATGATATGGTGCATTATCTCACTGATGATCAATTTGCCTATGCTGCCGGAGTAAACGGAATTATGATCCGGGAAAAACCAGCCGCCTGTTTCTATTTGGGTAAATTTTATGCAGAATCTCTCATATTAGCAGAAACCGGGAATTCCATCGGCGCTATTCAAATTGCAGGCACAGGGTCAATGGCACAGATACCATTTTTTGTTACAGCCTGCGATTATACATTGATTGGGGAAGAATTTTTCACGGCCAGCGCATATCTGTCAAAAAAGCCGGAATTATTAGGTAGTATAAAAGGGCAGGATATTGTCAAATTGTTGGTGATGGCAACCATGGTACTCACTGTTGTATTAAATGGGCTGTTCCAGGCAGGTTGGATCAGTTTTGATATAATTAAGCTATTTATAGAATATTAAGGAGAAGTTATGTTGTTAAAACGGCAAATTCCATTGATGATTGTGATTGGTATTGGATTGCTGACTCTGTTCGGCAATTTTATCAATAATGAAGCAATACGGGGTTTTGTTGATAACGATGCCACTCAGTGGTTTGATATTATTGCCTCATTTGCCATATTTCTGGGCGCATTGAATATGCTGAAACTCCAATTAATTAAAATAATAAAGAAACAGAAAAACTGGCAATATAGTATTTTGGCTGTTGCCGGATTTGCATTTGCTATATTTGCCGGATTTTTCTATCGGGGAGCAAATTTCATTACAATTTCTGGTGTCCAAGAAGGGAAAATAGCAATTGTTTCAGAAATAATTGCAGAAGAAGTGGATGATACTAATCCGTATGATATTGAAACTAAAATAATGAGTTCACAAGATGAATACGAAATAGATAAGTTGTTTATGACCGAAGGGAATGCGAAGCTATTTATGAAAAAGTTAACTCCCCATGCAGAGGGTGTGAGTTTGAAAGCAAAACCATGGGGCGCTCATGTGCAAACCAAGGGATCGTTATTTTACTGGATGTTTATTAATATGATAACCCCATTAAGCGCCACTATGTTTGCTTTATTGGCATTTTTTGTAGCATCCGCATCCTATCGGGCATTCCGTATTCGGAATTTTGAGGCTACCCTATTGCTGGTGGCAGGAATCATTCTCATGTTAGGTAGAGTTCCAATCGGTAATTTAATTCCTTGGTGGGCGGTGAGTATCATGATCATGTTTGGAATAGGCGCTATTGCAGCGCCATTTATTAAGGAAAGGACAATCCTTTTAGGGATAGTGGGTGGTGGAATTTTTATCTTTATTGTTTCGGGAACTTTAATGGGATGGAATCAGACCCCGCCTGCACTATTATCTATTCCTATTATTCAGGATTGGATATTTGCTTTTCCAGCTATGGCAGGCTCTCGTGCGCTCATGATTGGGATTGCATTGGGTATTGTTGCTACATCGTTTCGTATTATCATTGGCTTAGATAAATCAGTATTAGGGGGATAACGTATGGAAGCTATAAAAAAAATATTTATTTTACTTGGGTCATTGGATAGAAGAATAATTTTTTTAATTGTGGGGTTGTCTGTACTCATACCGCTTTTAAAACCAGATTGGGTTAATCTTCCCATTAGGCCAACACCGGAATCACAAATTGTATTTGATGAAATTAATAAACTGAAGGAAGGTGATAAAATACTTCTATCATTTGAGTATGGTCCCAGTACTAAGCCGGAAATTCATCCCATGGCAATTGCCATACTGAAGCATTTGTATGCGAAAAATATTCAAGTTTATGGGTTCGCACTTTGGCCGGACGGGAATTTTATGTCAACAGAGGCATTTTCTGAGGTCTCAGATGATTATGATAAAATTTATGGTATTGACTATGTGAATTTGGGATATAAACCTGGCCAGGAAGCTGTAATAAAAGGCATTGCATCTGATATTCGTACGCTCTATACCGTAGATTTGCAGGGGACACCTATTAATGATATTCCCATGATGAAAGATGTAATTAATATTGAAGATTTTGATTTTGTATTCAGTTTATCCGCAGGCTTTCCCGGCACAAAAGAATGGGTACAATATGCCTGTGATCCCAAAAATATTCCCCTTTCCACTGGTTGTACATCTATTCAGGTTACGGATATTATGCCCTATGTTGAAAATAACCAGATTAGAGGAATACTGGCAGGTATGCCCGGCGCTGCGGAATATGAAAGTCTGGTTGAAAGAGAATTGCGTAAGATGGGTAAACCAGGGAAACCAGGTGAAGCCTCAGGTATGATGGCGGCACAATCCATTGCCCATGTTGTAATTGTATTATTTATTATTTTTGGGAATATTTCGTATTACATTACCCGAAAGAAAATTAGGAAAGGATAGAAGTATGATAACTGCTGAAATTATGGGTGCCTGGTTAGTAGTATTGCTGACACTGTGTATTTTTAGTTTTTTATATAAAGACAACCCCTTTTATAAAGCTGCAGAACATTTATATGTAGGAGTCTCAGCTGGTTATGTGGCTGTCATTTCTTTCTGGCAGCAAATACAACCCAATCTGTTCGGACGATTGTGGCCAAAATTGGAAGATACAGGAGAAGTATCTGTTTTAAAATCCGTGTGGTATAGTGTTTATGAAATTCTCAATTTTATTTCTACAGGATTTGGAACATTAGAAAGGAGTATATTTCCAGAAGGTGGTATTAAGGGATATGATGAGATTCGACTCATGTACCTAATTCCCTTTATTTTAGGAATATTTATGTTATTGAGACTTGTTCCCAAACTGGGTTGGTTGGCTCGCTGGGCTATAGCCTATATAGTGGGAATGGCAGCCGGTTTAAGATTTTATGGATTTTTAAATTCAGATATATTAATGCAAATTCAGTCTGTAGCAATTGATTTTACTGCAGATTGGGGTAGCATAATAAATGCCATTATTTTATTTATTGGGACTATGACAGGATTAATTTATTTTTTCTATTCAACTGAGCATAAAGGGGTGGTTGGTCGTCTGAGTCGAATTGGAATATATTTTTTAATGATCAAGTTTGGCGCTTCCTTTGGTTTTGCAGTAATGGGGCGTATTTCACTTCTCATTGGACGAATGAATCAATTGAAAGATTACAGTGCGGCGGAATATAATTATGCAACCCCAATCATACTAGTATTTATTATAATTAGCCTTGCTATTTGGTCATTTATGGATGGTGGAAATAAGAATGAATCAACTGCTTAATTTTGATTTAAATAAAACAGATTACATAATATTTAGGAGCTGAAATGAAGGGAATATTGAATTCCTTAGGGATTGAAGAAAATAATTTTGGGGCATGTGTGGGTGCTGGAAACTGGTCCAGCACTACCGATGCAGGCGTGTTGAATTCTGTGAACCCTGCTAATGGAGAAGTGATTGCAAATGTGTATCAATGTTCAGAAAGTGATTATGATAACGTAATTGTAGAATCACAAAAAGCCTTTGAAGAATGGCGCATGGTTCCAGCGCCGATTAGAGGGCAGTTGGTGCGAGAAATGGGCGAAGAACTTCGTCGGAAAAAGGATATGCTGGGAAGCCTTGTTGTACTTGAAATGGGTAAAATCAAGGCCGAGGGTGATGGTGAAGTGCAGGAAATGATTGACCTTGCCGATTTTGCTGTAGGACTCTCTCGCCAATTATATGGCTTGACCATGCATTCTGAACGGGTGAAACACCGCATGTATGAACAGTGGCATCCTTTAGGTATTTGTGGTGTGATTTCAGCCTTCAACTTTCCCGTAGCAGTCTGGGCATGGAATGCTTTTATTGCAGCTGTTTGCGGAGATATTACCGTTTGGAAACCCTCATCAAAGGCACCCCTCTGTGGAATTGCCATTCAGAATATTTGTAATGAGGTTCTGGAAAAACATGGCTATAAGGGAATCTTCAATTTAATAATCGGCAGAGGATCTGTCATTGGGGAGCGGCTGATTAATGATAAAAGAGTTCCCCTTATTTCTGCAACCGGAAGTACCCGCATGGGTAAGCGAATTGGTGAAATTGTGGGCGGCAGATTGGGAAAAACAATTTTAGAACTTGGTGGTAATAATGCCATTATAGTTGATGAAACAGCCAATATGGATTTGGTTATTCCAGCCATTTTATTTGGCGCCGTAGGAACGGCAGGACAGCGTTGCACCAGTACCCGCAGGATAATCGTTCACAGCAGTATTTATGAAAGCCTGGCTGAAAATTTAAAAAGCGCTTATCAGCAGGTACAAATTGGTAATCCACTGAATGACAAAACGCTCATGGGACCCCTTATTGATAGAGGAGCGGTGGATGATTATCTAGCTGCGTTGGAAAAAGTAAGACAGGAAGGCGGTGAGATACTCTGCGGGGGTAAGGAAGTGGATGGAGAAGGGTTTTATGTGCTGCCCACTATTGTGAAAGCGGAAAATAGTTATGAAATAGTTCAGGAGGAAACTTTTGCTCCCATTCTTTACCTGATTCCTTATGATAATTTAGAAGAGGCCATCCAATTGCACAATGGAGTACCTCAAGGACTTTCCTCTTCCATTTTTACTACCAATGTTATGAATTCAGAAACATTTCTTTCACATGAGGGTAGTGACTGTGGTATAGCCAATGTTAATATAGGCACATCAGGCGCTGAGATTGGCGGTGCATTTGGTGGTGAAAAAGATACCGGTGGTGGCAGGGAGTCAGGTTCAGATGCCTGGAAAACCTATATGCGCCGGCAAACCAATACCCTGAATTGGAGCCGGGAATTACCTCTGGCCCAGGGAATAAAATTTAACCTTGATTAGGAAGAATTGCGAGAATAGAGATGTCAGTAGATTCTAAACAGGTGAGAACAACTTTAGGTAAACATATTCTTGCAGATGGATATGAGCCTGTAATGGATTTGGAGAAAAGCCATGGCTCATGGCTAGTGGATGAACGGGACGGTACAGAATATCTGGATATGTTTTCCATGTTTGCCTCCGGAGCTGTTGGATATAATCATCCAGATATTGAAGCTCAAAAGGAACGTCTTACCTTGGCGGCCTTGTATAAACCCACTCTCTCGGATATTTATAATGTATTTTATGCTGAATTTCTAGAAACATTTTCCAGGATAGCAATCCCTGAATATCTGCCTCATACTTTTTTTATTGAAGGTGGCTCCCTGGCAGTGGAAAACGCACTCAAAGTTGCCTTTGACTGGAAAGTCCGCAAAAATATGGCAGCCGGAAAAGGCGAAAAGGGCAGCAAGGTCATTCATTTTAAACAGGCCTTTCATGGCCGGAGTGGATACACGCTTTCCCTTACCAATACTGCAGATCCGCGAAAAACCATGTACTTTCCTAAGTTTGACTGGCCTCGAATTGATATCCCAAAGCTTTCCTTTCCAATCACCGATATAGTTTTACAGGAAGTTGAAAAAAATGAACAGTTAGCAGTTGACCAGATCAAAACTGCCCTTACAAATAATCAGGATGATGTTGCAGCATTAATTATTGAGCCAATTCAAGGTGAAGGAGGCGACAATCATTTTCGGGATGATTTTTTTGTAGCACTTCGCCAACTTTGTGATGAAAATGAGATGTTGTTCATATTGGATGAAGTCCAGACAGGAATTGGCATTACCGGAAAATGGTGGGCACATCAACACTTTTCCGTAAAACCAGATATTATTTCATTCGGAAAGAAAACTCAAGTATGTGGATTGCTTGCTGGCCGCAGGGTTGAAGAAGTTAAAAATCATGTATTTTCTGAATCCAGCCGGATTAATTCAACCTTTGGTGGAAATTTAGTTGACATGGTTCGCTTCCAAATAATCTTGGAAATAATTGAGCAAGAAAAATTACTTGAGAATGCGAAAACCATGGGAGAATTTCTACTGGGTGAAATGAGGAATCTTGCTGAAGAATTCCCTGCCTATGTTACCAATCCAAGGGGATTGGGATTATTTGCAGCGTTTGATTTACCATCCCAAACTGAAAGAGATAAAGTGATCGCTGGCCTATTAAAAAATAAGTTACTCATGTTGCCATCCGGTGATAATGCAATTCGTTTCAGGCCTAATTTAAATGTTGTCCGAGAAGATTTGACAACAGCATTAGAGATAATTAATTCCACAATTAAAGCTACTTTGAATTAGGTGTCCGGAACACTTTATGTGGTTGGTACACCTATTGGAAATCTGTCAGATTTAACCTTCCGGGCTGAAACAACTTTAAAGGCAGTGAATCTCATAGCCGCCGAAGATACCCGTACCAGTCGTAAGTTATTAGGGCATTATAATATTAGCACACCCCTCATCGCCTATCATGATAATAATGAGATTAACCAGGCAAAAAATTTAGTTAATAAATTAAATTCTGGAGATTCAATTGCAATTATTTCAGATGCAGGAACACCCTGCATTAGTGACCCGGGATACAGGGTGGTGAATTTGGCAAAAAAGGAGGGGATTAAAGTCATAACCATTCCCGGTCCTTCAGCAGTTACTGCTGCACTTTCTATTTCTGGTCTCCCCACTGACCATTTTTATTTTGAGGGGTTTTTACCTCCCAAAAAGGGGAGAAAGAGCCACTTTGAATTATTAGAATCTCTGCCTGCAACTGTCGTAATTTTCGAGTCTCCACATAAAGTGCTTCGAACATTGAGGGATATCCATAATTATTGGGGAAATCGTATTATTTCTGTTTGTCGGGAATTAACCAAAATATTTGAGGAATCATTTTTAGGAACAGTGGAAGATGCTGAAAATTATTTTGTAAAATCTAAACCCAAAGGAGAATTTGTTGTATTGGTTGCAAAAAAAGGATACACTCTGGATTAATGTTAGTTGGAAAACTGATTACATTTGAGGGGATCGATGGAGCTGGTAAATCCACCCAGATTCAATTACTGGAAGCGGAATTTAATAAGTTAGGGATTCTGTATAAAACTTTCAGAGAACCTGGTGGAACTGACCTTTCGGAAAAAATACGGGAAATCCTTTTGGATAAAGACAATTTAGAATTATACTCTAATGCTGAAAGCCTATTATTTGCAGCAGCACGGGCACAATTGACAGTTGAACAAATAAAGCCAGCCATTGCAAAAGGTGAATGTGTAATTTGTGATAGATTTACAGATAGCACTATTGCCTATCAAGGGCATGGTAGGGGATTAAATATTAAAAATTTAGAAATAATAAACAATATTGCCACTGAAGGGCTGACCCCCGATATAACCTTTATATTGGACATTGACCCGGGGAAAGCTTCTGAGAGAATGAGGGCTGAATCACCCGATCGAATGGAAGCTGGAGGTATTGATTTTTTCCAAAAAATTCGCCAGGGGTATCATCAAATTATGGAACAATTCCCATACCGATGTATCGTAATAAATGCGGAGCAATCACAAGAAAATATATCTAAGGAAATTAATCAAATAATAATGAAAAGATTTAAAGAGGAATTGACATGCAGTTAATGATAAAATGGTTCATATTTATACTTATTTTTCTAATTCCTGTTATTGGACAGGAGAAAAAGAAAAAGTCGAAATCCATTTCGTCCAAAAAGATAAATAAATTAGAATTCAGTAATGACCAAAATACCCAAGATTATCTGGATATGCTTGAAACAGCCTTTTATAGGGTTCGGGAAAGTTATGTAGATTCAATAAATGAATCTGAAATCATAAAAGCGGGTATTAAAGGGATGATGAAACCTTTGGACCCCTATACCCGATTTCTTAGTGGAAGCAGTAAAGACAGGCTTGATATGCTGAGGACAGGAAAGTATGGTGGTGTGGGAATTCAGATTGGTCTCAGAAGAGATACTTTGACGGTGTTGACTCCCTTTGAAGATAGCCCTGCTTATACAGAAGGGATTCAATCTGGGGATCAGATTTTAATGATAGATTCTGTGAAGACAAAAGGAATGTCTTTAAAGGATGCATCTGAATTAATAAAGGGCGAATTAGGTTCTGTTGTAGTATTAACAATATATCGACCTTCATCCCGTATAAAAATCCCCTTTGAGTTAACACGAGCTGATATAATTATTAAACATGTACCCTATTGGGGTGTGGATGAAAATGGAATAGGTTATATTCGTATCACCAAATTTTCAAAAAATACAGCGAAGGATTTCAGCACAGGTCTTCAGGAAATGATTGATGATGAATTGAAAGGATTGGTAATTGACCTGAGGGGCAATTCAGGCGGTTTACTGAAAAATAGTATTAATATTTTAGATAAACTAACCGATCGCGGGATTAACCTGTTAAACACTCGAGGACGAATTCCGAAATCTAACAGGAAAATGAATTCTCGGAGAGCTCCAATGCTGAGTCCAGAAATCCCAATTGCGGTCCTTATCAACCGCAGTTCAGCTTCTGCCAGTGAAATAGTTTCTGGTGTTATTCAGGATTTAGACAGAGGCATAATCGTAGGAGAAAAATCATTTGGAAAAGGGTTGGTGCAGAGCATGTATAACCTAAATGATACAACCACCCTTAAAGTTACCACTGCCAAATATTATACGCCATCCGGAAGACTCATTCAAAAAGAAGATTATCTCAATAATGGGTTCTTAACAGATGGACTGGATAAAAAGGATTCCTTATTTACTACAAGAGGCGGGAGAACCGTAAAGGGCGGTGGTGGTATTACTCCCGATGTTGAAATTAAACGAAACAGCCTTCCCCCTTATGTACAAGGGCTGTGGAGGGAAGGTGTTTTCCTCACTTTTGCAGCAGAATATGTACCTATGAATAAAATTAAATCTCCCATTAATATAACAGATAAAATTTACCGAGACTTTGAAATATTTCTTAAGGAGTATGAAATTAATTATAAATTGCCCGGAGAAAAGAATTTAAATAAATTAAAAATCGCTCTCCGCTCTCAGGATGATTTAAAGAAAATAACCAATACATCTATTTTGTCTAAACTAATGTTTTGGAAAAAATCAAAATCTGTAATCCTGCAGTTAACAGAAAAATTAGATATATATTATAAAAATAAAAGAGAGGGGCAATACTGGGATCCCAATAACATAAAATGGGTGAAAAATGGTTTGCTTCGAGAAATGTCCCTTGTTGTATCAGGAAATAGGGAAAAAATTCGTGTGAGTTTAATTGAAGATAATGTATACCAGGAAGCGGTAGAGATTTTGCTTGATATGAACAGGTATTACGATATTTTTGAACCCGTGGCTGAAACAGTTGAAACTGAACCTGTTACGGAATGAAAATTTCTTAGATAAATCTGTGGTCATTATCCTATCATCATTGTAAATTTCTCGGCTGTATTTCAATAGATATATTAAGAAAAGGGCGGCTAGCTCAGTTGGTTAGAGCGCCACGTTGACATCGTGGAGGTCACAAGTTCAAATCTTGTGTCGCTCACTTTGATTATGAGTGAAATTCAAATAACATTACCAGACAATACTGTTAAGCAGGTGGAACAGGGTTCTACCAGTGGCGATGTGGCACGCTCAATTGGAGAGGGTTTATATAGGGCATCCATTGCAGCCAAGGTTAATGGAGATATCGTTGATTTAGAATCTCCCATTGAGGAAAATACCAATGTGGAAATTTTGACAAATAAGAATCCTGAAGCTCATGAAATATTATTACACAGTTCAGCACATCTTTTAGCCCAGGCAATTAAAGAATTATATCCATTGGCAAAAATTGCAATTGGCCCGGCACTTTCTGACCGTTATTACTATGATATTGATGTAGATGTTTCCATCAATGAAGAAGAGCTTGATAAAATTGAGAAAAAGATGAGGGAACTTTCTAAGCAGAATTTGAAAGTTGAAAGAGTTGAATTATCTCGAAATGATGCCTTAGAGAAATTCAAAGAGAGGAATGAAGACTATAAAGTTGAAATCATTTCAGAAATTCCTGAAGAGGAAACAATTTCAGCTTATCAGCAGGGTGATTTTATTGACCTCTGCAGGGGACCTCATGTACCATCCACTGGAAAAATAAAACATTTTAAACTGCTGTCATGCGCCGGCGCATATTGGCGTGGAGATGAAAAAAATAAAATGCTCCAGCGGATTTATGGTACAGCATGGTTTACAAAAAAGGATTTAAATACATTTCTTTTTAATCTTGAAGAGTCCAAAAAACGAGATCACAGGAAACTTGGCCGGGAACTGGAAATCTACACTTTTGATGATGAAGTAGGTCCAGGATTACCCTTGTGGCTTCCCAATGGAACTGTAATAATTGAGGAGCTTGAAAATTTAGCAAAAGAAACTGAACGAAAAGCAGGATATTCCCGCGTACGAACTCCTCATTTAACCAAAGGGGATTTGTACGAAAAATCAGGGCATTTGGACCATTACCGCGATAGCATGTATCCAGCAATGGATGTGGATGGGATTTCATATTTTGTAAAACCAATGAATTGCCCCCATCATCATAAAATATTCTCAGCCACACCTAAAAGTTATCGAGATATGCCTGTAAGGCTTGCTGAATATGGCACCTGTTACCGCTATGAAAAATCGGGTCAGTTATTTGGATTGATGCGGGTGCGATCCATGCAAATGAACGATGCTCATATTTATTGTACTGAAGATCAATTTAAAGATGAATTTCTGAAAGTATGCAATATGTATTTATATTATTTTGATATTTTTGGAATTGAAAAATATAAAATGCAGTTAAGTTTACATGACCCTGAAAATTTGGGTAAAAAATATGTGAATGAACCTGAATTATGGATTAAAACAGAACAATTAGTTCGGGAAGCATTAATTGAGGGGAGTATCCCTTTTGAAGAAATCGCCGATGAAGCGGCTTTTTATGGTCCCAAAATTGATGTACAGGTGTGGAGTGCTATTGGCAGAGAATTTACCTTGGCTACAAACCAGGTTGACTTTGCTATCCCTAAGCGGTTTGATTTGGTATATGTAGATGAAAATAATAAAGAGCAGACACCTCTTTGTATCCATCGTGCGCCCTTAGGAACGCATGAGCGTTTTGTGGGATTTCTATTAGAACATTTTGGTGGAGATTTCCCTCTTTGGTTGGCTCCAAAACAGGTGATAATTTTACCTATTTCAGATAAGTATTTATCCTATGCGAAGGCATTAGAGATTAAACTTTTTGAGAATAATATTAGGGTATCCGTTGATAGCAGAAGCGAAAAAATGGGCGCTAAAATACGAGATGCTGAAATAAATAAAATACCCATTATGCTGATTGTTGGTGAAAAAGAAGAAAATGATGGCAGCGCTTCAGTCAGAAGACGCCATACTGGAGATTTAGGTTCTACATCTGTAGATAAATTGATTCCGGAAATTGTAGAAGAAATAACAAATAGAAGGAGGGCTTAGTATAGCAAAAGATAAGAACGAACCCCGCATAAATGAAGATATTAGGGCTTTACGTGTTAGATTAATTGATGAAAGGGGAAATCAGGCTGGAGTAGTCACTATAAAAGATGCTCTTTATAAAGCCGAACAAGCAGGATTGGATTTAGTTGAAATTTCTAAGAAGGTAGATCCACCGGTATGTAAAATACTGGATTTTGGAAAATATCGATATGAGATTCAAAAGCAGAAAAAAATTAATAAAAAGAAGCAGCATGTGGTTCAGGTTAAAGAAATCAGAATCAGACCAAATACCGGCGATCATGATTTGCTTACTAAGCTGAATAAAGCACAGAAATTTATAGCATCCGGCGCTAAATTAAAAGTTACAGTTATGTTTAGAGGCCGGGAAATGTCACGGAAAGAAGCCGGAACGGTTCTGTTGAAGCGCGTGACAGATATATTAGAAGATGTTGCAAAAATTGATAAAGCTGCCAGTATGGAAGGTAGGCGAATGTCAATCATACTAAGCCCAAGATAAAAGGAGTAAAAAGATGCCAAAAATGAAAACAAAAAGAAGCGCTGCAAAGCGATTCAGAAAAACAGGCTCGGGCAAAATAACCTACAATAAGTCAGGGAATAGACACCTGTCTACAAAGAAAAGTTCGAAGCGGAAGAGGCGTCTCCGTAAGGACACTTGTCTTAGCAAGGCTATGACGAGTAGAACAAGAAAAATGATTCAATAAATTAGGAGAGAATCATGCCTAGAGCAAACAGTACAGTACCAAGACACCGCCGACACCGTAAAATTGTCAAATTGGCAAAAGGGTATTATGGTGCTAGAAAATCAAACTTCAAGTCGGCAAAAGATGCGGTTCAAAAAGCGTGGCAATACGCCTATAGAGATCGTAGAGTAAATAAGCGGAATTTTCGCAGACTTTGGATTGTCAGAATTAATGCAGCTGTGCGACAGCATGGATTATCCTATTCACAATTTATCTCAGCCTTGAAAGCGAAGGATATCGAACTGAATCGGAAAACCCTTGCATATATGGCTGTACATGATCCAGAGGGATTTGCAGCAGTAGTAGACTCTGTAAAATAGCTTCTGTGTCCATTACTGATCAGATACAGAAAGTCAGGGCTGAATTCAGTTCTGACTTGGAAAGCCTGTCCTCTGAAAATGGCGTTTTAGATCAAATCCGTATAAAATACCTGGGACGGAAAGGACTGGTTGCCAGCCTTTTCGTCCAAATGGGTACGGTGGCTGCTGATGAACGCCCTAAAATGGGTCAGGTTCTTAATGAACTCAAATCTGATATCACTGCTGAGATTGATGGCCTAGGCAACACTGATTCGGACAGTAGTAAATCTGCAACTTCCAATATTGATTATACCCTCCCAGGAGACCCAATACCGGCAGGCAGCATTCACCCGCTAACTCAGGTGATGGAAGAGATAAAGTCCATTTTCCTGCGCCTGGGTTTTTCCATTGCCTATGGACCTGAAATTGATACGGATTTCTACAATTTTGAAGCATTAAACATACCCAGGCATCACCCTGCCCGGGATATGCAGGATACCTTCTACATCACCGATAATGTGCTTCTGAGAACCCACACCTCTGACACACAAATTCATTTTATGGAAAACCATGAACCTCCTGTGCGAATTATTGCTCCGGGAAGAGTGTATCGTAATGAAGATCTGAGTGTTCGGAGCTATTGTTTATTTCACCAAATAGAAGGATTGTATGTGGATTCAAAAGTAACCTTTGCAGAACTGAAAGGCACACTGGATTATTTTGCCAGGGAGTTATTTGGCCAGAATGTTAAGACACGGTTTCGCCCCAGCTATTTCCCATTTACAGAACCCAGCGCTGAGATGGATGTCTCCTGCATTTTCTGTAAAGGAAAAGGATGCGGCATCTGTAAGAAAACCGGATGGTTGGAAATTCTCGGCTGTGGAATGGTGGATCCCGAAGTATATAAATCAGTGAATTATGACCCGAAAAAATGGACCGGCTTTGCTTTTGGCATGGGTATTGAACGCATGGCAATGTTGAAATATGGCGTCCAGGATATCCGTCTTTTCTATAGTGGTGATGTTAGATTTTTGAGGCAATTCTGATGAAAGTTTCCCTAAATTGGCTCAAAGATTATCTGGATGTATATGGGACTGCTGAAGAAATTTCAGATACGCTTACGGCATTGGGTCTTGAAGCCTCGTATGAAATTACAGGTAAAAGTTTCACAAATGTTGTATTGGGAAAAGTTGTTAAATGTGGACCCCATGAGAATGCGGACAAATTATCAGTATGTGAGGTGGATACAGGGGATGGGAAAAACCATACTATTGTTTGTGGTGCTCCTAACGTAAAAAGTGGAATTCATGTTCCCGTTGCAAAAGTTGGGGCTACCCTGAATAATGGTGATTTCAAAATTAAACAGGCAAAACTTCGAGGTGTTGAATCTAGTGGAATGATTTGTTCTGAAAGGGAATTGGCTATTAGTGATGAGCATGAGGGCATCATGATTTTGGACACCAAAGCAGAATTAGGTACCCCAATTGAAGAAATTCTCATATTTAAGGAAGACACCCTCTTTGAAATTGATCTTACTCCAAATAGAGGAGACTGCCTCAGCCATTTAGGTGTAGCCCGGGAACTTGGAATTGGATCAGGTAGGGATGTTAAACGAAGAGCAGTTGCTATAAATGAATCCGCAAATCCCACCAGTAATGAAATAAAAGTTACAATTGAAGATCCTGATGCTTGCCCCCGTTATGCTGCCAGGGTTGTAATGGGTGTGAAAGTTGAACCATCGCCCCAATGGCTGGTTGATAGATTGGCATCTATTGGGCAGTCCAGCATAAACAATATTGTTGATGCTGCTAATTATGTGCTCATGGATTCCGGGCACCCCATGCATACATTTGACCTTGATACCATTTCGGGCAATGAGATAATTGTCCGCTATGCCCAAAATGGGGAAACATTCACCACTCTTGATAATGAAAAAAGAGATTTAAAAGATTTCCACCTACTCATTTGTGATGCTGAAAAACCTATTGCTCTTGCGGGTATTATGGGTGGAATCAATAGTGAAATAAATGATGGTACCATCAATATTTTAATTGAAAGCGCCTATTTCACCCCAACGGTGGTAAGGAAAGGTGCAAAAGTATTAGACCTATCAACAGAAGCATCCCGAAGATTTGAAAGGGATACAGATATGGACGGCATCATCCCAGCAATTAACCAATTGGCTGCCCTGATTGTGGAAGTGGCTGGTGGAGAAATTTGTAAGGGAATAGTTGACGAATATCCCGCTGAAAAAATGCAGCGTACTATCGATTTTTCACCAGAGAAATGTGAAGCGCTTTTGGGTACACATATTCCAAAAAATAAAATAGAAAACATTTTTGTTTCTCTGCAAATTACGCATAAAAAACAAAATGGAAGATTCCAGTGTAATATTCCCTCTTTTAGAAATGACTTAGCGCGAGAAGTGGATTTATTTGAAGAGGTAGCCAGGGTGATTGGATATGATAATATCCCTTCGGCTACGCAGTTCACGGGGTCGTATAATTCTTTTGTAGAAGATGATCAAAAATTAGATTCCCTGCTTAGAAATCAGCTTCAGGCAAATGGATTTCATGAACATTATTCCAATAGTTTACAGCATGAAAAAGATACCCTTCATTTTTCCGGTGGTGAAGCAATAGAGCTGAAAAATCCATTTAGTCAGGATATGGCCTTTATTCGAAATTCAATTATCCCGGGATTATTAATGGCAGCCTCCTATAATGAAAAAAGACAGGAGAAAGGATTTAAGCTTTTCGAAATTGGAGCCATTCATAATCAGTCTAAAAAACATGCCACCGGCTCTAAAGAAAAATTTCATTTAGGATTGCTTTGGTATGGTGAACCCCAATCCCATTGGCGTAATTATGAAGATAGAGATATATATCGATGTAAGGGTGAAATAGTTCAACTATTAGAATCGGTGGGATTATCTGATATTTCATATAAAGTGGGTACGGAAAAGGGATTTAAAACTTCACTTAAAATTTACTCAGGTAAAACCCAAATTGGCAAATTTGGAATTCCTGACAGTAAGGTTTTAAAGCAGTATGATCTCAAGATAAAACCAATGGTGTGTGACCTTTCACTGCAAAATTTGCGGGAGCTGTGGCAAAACCGGAAAATGGCATACAAACCTCCAACAGCATTTCCCAGTATGAGTCGGGATATTGCCCTTCAGGTTTCTCGTGATTTGCCTGCCGAAGACTTACTTAAAACAATTCAAAAAGAGGGTGGACATACCCTGAAAAATATTTCTTTATTTGATGTGTATCAGTCTGAAGATGTGGGTGATAAAAATAAAAGCCTGGCATTTTCATTGAAATTTCAATCTGAAAATGCAACACTTACAGATTCAGAAGTGGATGCAGATGTAGAGAAAATCCTGGTTTCTCTTAATAAGGCTCATGGAGCCACCCAACGATAAGGAGGGGTAATTGTGATGAAAACAAAAGTTGTTAAAGTTAATATTTTAGGGCAGGATTACATCGTTCGGTCTTCTGCCGGTCAAAAATATCTGGAGAAAGTTGCCGCTTATGTGGATGAAAAAATGGAAGAAATAAAGGCTTCAGGTATTGATGATTCACAGCAATTGCGTATTGCAATTTTAGCCGCAATGAATATAACCGATGAACTATTTACTTATAAGAAAGAGAAAAAGAAATTTGTAGATAAAGTTGAAGCCAAAACCATTGCCATTACTGAATTCATTGAAAACAGAATCCACGATATTGAGGCTGATAAAAAATAAATGGAAACACTCTTATTAAAGGGGAAGCCTGTTTCAGATAGCATTCGATTGGCATTAGTACCAAGAGTTCAATCATTGAAAGAAATTGGTATCATTCCAAAGTTAGCAGCTATTATTGTAGGGGATGACCCCGCATCCCAGGTGTATGTGCTCAATAAAACCAGAGCCTTTGAAAAACTGAATTGTGAGAGCCAAACTTTTCGTTTAGATGTAGGTTCCAGTGAAAAAGAAGTGCTCACACTTATAGATACACTCAACAATGATTCCTCAGTTTATGGAATTCTGGTGCAGCTCCCATTACCAAATCATTTGGATGCTAAAACCATACTCCACGCAGTATCTTCAAAAAAAGATGTGGACGGATTTCACCCTAAGAATTTAGGGCTATTGTTAGAGGGGAATCCCAATTTTATACCCTGCACACCTCAGGGGATACTGGAGATTTTAAAACATTATGATATTCCAGTTTCAGGCAGGCATGCAGTGATTGTAGGCAGGAGTAATATTGTAGGGAAGCCCATGTTTGCATTATTGGCACAGAAAAATGAAATGGGTAATGCCACCGTAACCATTTGCCACACAGGTACAAAAGATTTAGCACTACACACCAAGCAGGCTGATATTATTATTGCGGCGGCTGGTTCCCCCAATATGATTACCGGTGATATGATTAAAGAGGGTGTGGATATTATTGATGTTGGAATTAACCGGGTGGAAGACAATTCAGAAAAGGGCTATACACTTATGGGTGATGTGAATACAGAATCTGTTATGGGTATTGCCAATTCGGTAACACCAGTACCAGGGGGGGTGGGACCCATGACTATCACCATGCTGTTGGTAAATACGGTTAAATCAGCAGAAAAATGTGTTGAATTGGTTGCAGGTTGTTAGTTGTTTATCAATTGTAGCTGTGCGTAGATTGATTAATTATAAATTATTTTTTGCACCCGTAGCTCAGCTGGATAGAGCGCTTGCCTCCGGAGCAAGAGGTCACAGGTTCAAATCCTGTCGGGTGTACTCCTCTACACTTCGTTCCGAGGTGTAAGCAATAAAATATTGGAAGTGAATGTGACCCTGGTGGGCACCACAGCCTTCAAAGCTGATGTCTCGGGTTAAACTGAGAGATGGGTTCGATTCCCATACGCTTCCGCCAATTAAGAAGAGAAACCCCGTTTAAAAGCGGGGTTTTTTGTTTAATATGAGTGTAGCTATTAGTTTGAAAGAACACGCCGATATCAGCTGAAACTGTCACACCGGCGTCACAAGAAATTTAAGGTGTGTCACAAGAATTATCAAAATGATAGTGTAGCTTCATCAGAACTGTATAGGAATTTTCAGGAATGGATGCAATTTGAGTATCCTGAAGAAAGATCGGAATA
>ERZ813253.221-NODE-221-length-22196-cov-5.601251_pt1 | contig 22196 bp, 22 predicted proteins | sample MGYA00520893_ERZ813253 | MGnify/ENA primary metagenome ERZ813253 (study PRJEB31669, sample SAMD00080414) | marine metagenome | biome: oceanic hadal pelagic zone biome; feature: marine hadalpelagic zone; material: sea water | place: Pacific Ocean:Izu-Bonin Trench...
TGATTGTTGATCTTCACCTAAAGGGAAACCTTGTCATCGTGGTTGGCTCTGGAAACGAAGGCATGAAGAAAGTGAGCTCGCTCTTGACGCAGGACTGTGAAATTCTTGTAATAGGCGATAAATCAAATTCTCAAATCGAAAGATATGCCAAGCAGGGAAAAATCAAGTTTAAAAAAACCAAATTAAAGGATGCAGTCTTTCTTTCAAAATACAAACCGTATCTGGTTATGGCTACTACCTCTGACAGGACGCTGAACAGAAAAATTGTTGAAAAGGCAAGGAGAATGAAATCCTACGCCTATGCATCAGACGATCCCGAGATTAGCGACTTTGCTCACCCTTCGGTAATCAACATTGCAGACACGGTCCAGATTGCAATATCAACCGGCGGAAGCAGCCCTGCCATGGCAAGAAAGATCAAATTAAAAGCGGAACCTTTTTTCAAAAAAAACATCTCAAGCGAGGACATCTATCAAATCAAACTGCAGAAATTTGCAAGGTTTGAGGTAAAACAAGTGATTTCAACCCAGCTAGATCGCAAAAAATTCCTGTACGCAGTAATGAACGATAGGCGTGTAAAAGAATTATTAAAAGAAGGAAAATACAAAATGGCACAGGCGCGAGTAAAAAAAATGCTTATGGAACGGTCATGAAACAAAATATAATCAACGCTAGAGTAACTTTTAAGAAATCACCAATCCATGTTTTGGAGAAATTTGCCTTCAAGGATATGCCTAATGCATGCTTGACCTTCAAGAAAAATTCCAGCGTTTCAGAATGTGTAATAATTCAGACATGTAACAGGATTGAACTATTTGCTACATCAGATAATCATAACGTTGACGAAATCAAAAGAACCTGGGCGTCACTTACAGGACTGGAAGAGAATGCGTTTAGAGACACCCTCGAAGTGTGTGAGAACAAAGACGCCTATGAGCATCTGTTAAAACTCACATCCGGTCTGGAGTCGCTGGTTGTTGGGGAAGAACAAATTCTTGGACAAATTAAGGAATCAATTTCAGCAGCAAGAAAAGCCAATGCATCAGGTAAAAGACTGAACAAATTGTTTGAAAGATCTATAAGAATTGGAACCCGCATCAGAAATTCTACTGGAATAGGTAGTGGTGGAATATCACTTGGTTCCATGGCGGTCAAGCTTGCAGAGGAAAATGTTGATGATATCAAATCAAAACACGTGTTGCTTATTGGCACGGGAGAAGCCGCAACACTGGTTGCCAAGTCTCTCAAGAAAAGAGGATATGCTTTCGATGTTACTAGCAGGACTCTAGAACGATCCGTTGGATTTTCTCAAACGCTGGGAGGAAAACCCATAAAATTTGAGGATGTGCTATCAGGATTCAACAATTATGAAATAATCTTTGTTGCCACAACAGCACCATATTTCTTGGTTTCATTTGACAGAATGAAAGACTCTATGAAAAATAAAAAACCTGGAATGATGATACTAGATTTGTCAAATCCCAGAACGGTGGATGAAAAAGTTGCCACAATTCCTGGAATTAAACTAATGAACATTGATCAAATTGCTGAGATGGTAGACAAGAACATGAAAAAGAGGAGGGAGAAAGTTTCCACTGTGGAAAATATAATTAGTGAAGAAGTTCCAATTATTGAGGCTACAATGAAACGGCTTGATGCGGAACCTCTGGTTAAGGATGTGTTTACCAATGCAGATTCTATGAGAATAAAGGAACTGCAAAAGGCACTTCAAATGTTAGGGGAGACAGACGAAAAAAGAATCAAAATTATTGATGAGTTAACTAAAGCTGTTGTAGAAAGCATTGTTTCTACACCCATGAATAATTTAAGAAAAGCCTCTGAACAAGGAAATCCTGAATTGCTGGAAATAGCAAGTAAATTATTCAACTATAAGAAAAAGGAATAGCCAATACTAATCTAAGATTATATTACTTGTTATTTGATTTTTAACATGACGTCATTTCCCTCAAAAAGATTGAGACGGTTAAGAGTTAATGAAAATATAAGAAACCTAGTACAGGAAGTTAGGTTATCTGTAAATGATTTGGTTTGTCCCATTTTTGTAGAAGAAGGTTTGGAAAAAAAGAAGCCTGTAGATTCAATGCCAGATATTGTTAGGTTGCCGTTATCAGAGGTTTCAAATGAAGTACAAAATATTTCTGATTTAAAAATTCCAGCAGTAATGTTGTTCGGTATTCCTTCACAAAAAGATGAAAAAGGAACTTCTGCATTCGCCGATGACGGCATTGTACAGAAGGCAGTTTCTGAAATAAAAAATAATTTTGGTAACAAAATTTCGATCATGGCTGACGTCTGCTTATGTCAATATACCAGCTCAGGCCACTGCGGAATAATTAATGACAAAAAGATAGACAATGATTTGAGTATAGAAACTTTAACAAAGATTGCTGTTAGCCAGGCAAAGGTAGGTGTTGACGTAGTTTCTCCGTCTGCAATGATGGACGGTCAAGTTTCTGCTATAAGAAAGGGGTTGGATGATGCAGGTTTTAATGATGTAATCATAATGTCACATTCAGCAAAACACAGTTCCTCATTTTATTCACCATTTAGGGATGCGGCGGAATGTGCGCCACAATTTGGTGACAGGAAAACATACCAAGTTCCATTTACAAACCCACGTGAAGCCATGAGAGAAGTCGAGGCAGATATTGAAGAAGGTGTGGACATAGTGATGATAAAACCTGCACTATCTTATCTTGATGTAATTGCGGAAGCTAAGAAAAGATTCAACATTCCAGTTTCCGCATACAGTGTTTCGGGAGAATATGCAATGGTCAAGGCTGCAGCTAATCAAGGCTGGATCAAGGAAGATCAAATAATAAATGAAATTCTATCTTCCATCAAGCGGGCGGGCGCTGATTTCATCGTTACATATTTCGCCAAGTCAGGTGCAAAATTAATTAGCGATAATTCATGATAGACGACCAACGGTTTGAGATACAATTAGCTTTTGATTTATTACCACATGTTGTAGGTTGTAGTTGGGCTACTATCTGGTTCCGTCTAAACAAAATTAAAAATCCAACAAGAGAAGAATTTAGGGAAAAAGTTACTGAATATTTCAAAATGTTGGAACCGTTGCTAGATGTATATCCACAAGACAAGAATTTTGAAGAAATTATCAGTTATTTAAAAAAACGAAATGCCGTAGAGCTGGAGAAGATAAGTAATGGAAAAAATCCTGAGGTTGAAAAGCGATATGATAGATATGTTGATTATAGATAAAATACTCTTCAAAGCCGCCATAATCTTGGTCTGACAAACCTTAATTTTCGTTGAAACAGAAGAACCTGCCAGTTAATGCAGGTAAAAAATATCACTGCCCCTATACCAATTATATCCGCTACAATGATGCCAGTTATTCTATCTTCAAATAATTGCAATAGTGGTGCAAGAACAGCTTCACTTATTGTAATCATTATGTAATAAGATAGGAGTCTCCCACACCAAAATCCGATATAGAGCCCAATACTTTTTGCTCTCATCATGCCATATGCAACAAATAACATATTGCTAGGCAATGGTGTTGCAGCAAATAGAAAAGATGTCAGTGTGTATCCAAATTTTTTCTTATTTAGAAAATTGCCTATAGCGTCTAGATTTGATTCCTGCTCTTTGCCCACAAATCGTCGGAAAAAACCGCTTATGTACTTTAAAAAGAATCGACCGATTGTAGCCCCGGTTGCTCCAACAATTGCCAACAGAAATGGATCAAGCGAAGCATCTAATGCAAAAAAGGATGAAAGAATAATCCATGTGGGAGGCATTAAAATTGGCGCTGCGTTTACTGCAATCAATAGAAAGAATATGCCTAGATAGGAATATTCTATAATTGTTTCAAAGATATCAGCCATAGATTATAGAAGATTAGACACTCTAAAACTATTAAGTAAAGATTAGAATGCATTATTTTCTTTTGAAACTGAAATAAAATGCAGGAGGTGGGATTTGAACCCACGAACCCCTAAGGGAAAGGATGGCCCATTGCCAAAATCTTGAGTCCTTCTCGGTTGGCCGGGCTTCGATACCCCTGCATTCTAAACTGCTTTGGAACATTTAAAAAAAGTTATTAATTGAAGAAATAGAGATTTTTGTATGACTACATGCGAAGAAGCAAAACAAATGAGAAGCGGAATAAACGTTCAAGGAAAAATTGAGCGAAAAGGCGAGGTCAGAACCGTAAATACAAAGTTTGGAGAAACCAAAGTTTGTGATGCATATCTGGCGGATGAATCTGGTTCAATCAAACTTACACTTTGGGCTGATGATACAGAGAAAGTGAAAGATGGAGACTCGGTTTCTATTGAAGGTGGATATACCACAACTTTTAGAAACGAAATCCAGTTGAATAAAGGCAGAAAGGATGGAAAACTGGAAGTAACTTCTGGTTAGTACTAAAAACACAATAATTAATTATTTTTCTAATTTTTTATCTTTTATTCATAAATTGGATTTTGCGAAATATTGTTGATGATATTCTTCTGCCCTATAGAATTTTTCCGCAGGTTTGATCTCCGTTACTATTTCAGCATTAAATTTTTCTCTTGCGACAGGATTTAATTTCATTTTCATTTCAAGAGCAACTTTTTCTTGTTCTGGTGTGTGAAAAAATATTACCGATCTATATTGCGTTCCTATATCTGGTCCCTGTCTGTTTGGTGTGGTTGGGTTGTGATTATCCCAAAAAATTTTCAGCAGAACTTCATAAGGAATTTCTTCCGGATCGTAATCAACCTGGACTGATTCTGCATGTCCAGTTGTGTCTGTACATACGTCTTCATAGGTGGGATTTTGTTTCATTCCGCCAGAATAACCAACCTGTGTTGATTTTACTCCCTTTGTTTTTCTAAATATCTCTTCGACATGCCAAAAACAGCCTGCACCAAATGTGGCTTTCATATTATTTTAATAGTAAATTATCTGATTTATAATCTACATGGAAAAGGCGGACATTGAAACTATACCGATTAAAAAAACATTTGATCTAAAAGATGAAAAAGATGCTTATGATGCAGCTGAGGAAATGGTGGAAATTGGATTTTACAAAGAAAAAAAAGGATTCAAAGTATTAATGCCAAAAGAATCAGAAAAGGCAGCGAAGCGAATTGGCTATATACTTACCACAACTGTGACTTCTAGTTTGAGGAAGGAAAAACAGGAGAGAGATATCAAATATTGGACATATCATCATGACAAGGAACATTATGCTATTGTATTAGTCAGTTCTAAGGTTGTAGAAGAATTAGGTTTCTGACTTGTTTAGATATTGAGGAAGTTTAAGCTTACTTGCAAGTATACCAGCGATAATAATTCCAAACAAAATACCTCCAATTACATCCATTGGATAGTGTTGCAATAGGTAGATTCTGCTTAATGCCATGCAGCCAGGAAAAATCCATAAAAGAATCCAACCACGCGGAAATCGTTCTGAAAGTGCATAACCCAAAACAAATGCAAGTGCAGATGCACGCGCTACATGCCCTGATGGAAACGAGCCTTTACCACCTAAAACTGTAGTATCACTTTCTAGTTCAATTGGTAATTCACTGCCAAGATATTCAAGATCTGGTCTTGGGCGCTCAACCACATAATCCTTCAAATATCCTGACGCTACCGTTCCGACCAAGACAGCAAGCAACAAGATGAGACCCATACGTCTAGTTTTTCGCCATACAAACATTACAAAACAGAAAATCATAATTGGAATTATTCCACCAATTTCTGTAAAAATCCACATTAAATGATCTAGTGATGTATTGCCTGCTGCAGATTGAAAATATAGCATGGAAGACTTGTCAAATTGCTCAGTAACTTCTGCGTACACTAACCATGTTATAATTAAAAACGCTATTACCAATAGGAAAAATCCGCGAGAACGTATTTCAAAGAAAAATTTTTGCAATTAATCACCCTACATTACGATCATTTTTAATTTTGCTGATGATTTGAAGACTAAAAGATTTTAACAGTAGCTAAAAGAGAAAAATATGTGGAATTCCTAACTATTGATGATTTTGACTTTAAAGGTAAAACTGTTTTTTTGCGTGTAGACATGAATTGTCCCATAGACCCTGAAACGTTAGAGATTTCTGGGACAAAAAGAATTGAAGAAACTGTAGAAACAATTGATGCGTTAAATAATGCTAAAATTGTAATTGCATCACACCAAGGAAGAGTTGGCAATAAAGAATATACTAGTATGGAAAAACACGCTAAAGTACTTGAGAAGCTGTTGGACAGAAAAGTAACATTTGTTAGTGATGTTATCGGTACTGCTGCCCAAAATGAAATAAAAAAACTAAATGATGGTGAAATTCTGTTACTAGACAATCTTAGATTGTGCGCTGAAGAAAATTACGAATTTTCTGGATCTGATGCTACAAAAACCATAATGGTGAGAAGATTATCAAAAATGTTTGATTTTTGTGTGTTGGATTCGTTTCCGAGTGCACATAGATCGCACCCATCAATTGTTGGCTTTCCGTATGTACTTCCATCATGTGCAGGACGCCTTGTTGAAAAGGAAGTTAAAAAACTGGATGAAATTATGAGTGTAGCTAAAGCGCCTCATGTACTAATTTTAGGAGGTAAAAAGGTTGAAGACAGACTTGAAGCAATAAGATTACTAATAGAAAATGGTAGAGCTGATCATGTTTTACTTACTGGCTTGATTGGCAATGTATTCTTAAGGGCACAAGGCAGAATTAGATCCTCTCTTGGAATTAAGAGAGAAGATGAAATTGTTGCTAAAGCGAATACATTGATAGGAGAATTTCCAGATGTTTTCTCAACACCTGTAGATGTAGCAATAGAACAGAATGGAAATAGAGTGGAGTTAGATATTAGAGAATTAAGCAAGAATGATGAAATTTATGATCTAGGTCCAAAAACCATAGAACATTATGGTAAGCTCATTTCTGGAGCAGGCACAGTATTTATCAGCGGTCCCGCCGGATTTTTTGAAAAAGAAAATTTTAACTATGGAACAAAAGCTCTTCTAGAAATAGTAGCAAATTCTATGGCAACAACAATAGTTAGTGGAGGCCATCTTTCGTCTGCTTTAAAAAAATTTGGGCTGGCAGAAAAAATAACACATATCAGTACAGCTGGTGGCGCATTAGTTCGTTATCTAACTGGTACCAAATTACCAATGATTCAATCTCTTGAAGAATCGGCAAAAAGATACAGGGCTAAAGCGTAGAACCACAACTAGAATTTTGGCAGATCCTATTCTCAGATGATATGATGTAACTTTCTTTTTTGCATGAGCTGCATTGAATTTTCTCAATTGGTTCGAATAGCTTAAACCATTGTGTATTAAAATTCTGACCAATATTACGCAAAATTTCAGCGTCGCACAATTCCTTAAAATATACTTCCATATCGTTTATTGTCAAAGACGGATCAATCTTTTCATTTTGCTTTAAAATTTCAAAAACTTGATCATTGTTGAATTTTAGGTCGACATCATTGTAATTTTCAAAAATTACCCTTCTAATACTAGTTGTTATTGGATTGTTATCCATCTAGTATAGAGATGCCGCTTCTTCTTTTAAGTTTCCTGCAGCCTCTGTGTCATTCATTTTATCAACAAAATAAGAATAAATTCCGTATTTCAGTGCCTTTAATGAAAGTAATGCACACTTGATTCGTACTGGGCTTGTTTTGATTAAATGTTCTAGACCAAGTTCTGATAGCAAGTCGTCTTTTTTGAAATTTTTTACTTCTTCCAGGTTTTTGCCCTTAATCATTTCAGTTAACACAGAAGTACATGCCATACATATAGCACAGCCTTTACCATCAAATTTTACTTCAGTAATTTTATTTCCATCAACATTAACATACAAATCAATGCTGTCGCCACAAAGAGGATTACTATCATGTCTATGTATGTGTGGGTTTTCTATTTTACCAAAATTTGAAGGGTTTCTAGAATATTCAATTATCATTTCTGTATATATGGGATCTGCACTCATAATTTGAACACCTTGGCAACATGTTCAAGTGAATCAATGAGAGCATCTACTTCTTGCTTTGTAGTGTAAATGTAAAAGCTAGCACGGTTAGTTGCAGCAACTTCAAGTTTATCCATCAATACTTGAGCACAGTGATGTCCTGATCTTATCGCAACGCCATTTTTATCAACTATGGTTGCAACATCGTGAGGATGCACATCTTTGAAATTAAATGAGATAACACCGCCCTGTTTTTTAGGATCCTTAGGACCGTAAATGACTATGCCTTTAACTTTAGACATTTTTTCTAATGCATATTTTGTTAACTCAATCTCATGATTTCGAACATTATCCATTCCAATTTTAGTAAGATAATCAATTGCGGCTGTAAAACAAATAACATCGGCCACATTAGGTGTTCCAGCCTCAAACTTGTATGGAAGATCATTCCAAGTAGTTTCATATTTGTGAACTTCCCTTATCATATCTCCGCCACCCAGGAAAGGTCTCATCTTTTCTAGTATCTCCTTTCTTGCCCAGAGAACGCCAACTCCTGTTGGACCTAACATTTTGTGAGCCGAAAAAGCATAGAAATCGCATCCTAGATTACCAATATCTACTTTCATGTGTGGAACTGCCTGTGCGCCATCAATCAGAATTTTGGCGTCAGCATTTTTACATTTCTTTATAATCTCTTTAACGTCAGTTATTGTTCCAAGAACATTTGAAACATGGCTAACAGCAACTAGTTTTACCTTGCCCGTTGCAAGATACTCATCAAGTTGTTCTAACATTAATTCGCCATTTTCATCTATGTCGATGTATTTGAGTTCCGCGCCAGTTTCCTGCGTGAGCAGCTGCCATGGAACTATGTTTGAATGGTGTTCATATTCTGTTGTGACAACAATGTCGCCCTTTTGTACATTATCTCTTCCCCACGCATAAGCAACTAAGTTGATAGCCTCTGTTGTTCCTTTTACAAAAATTATCTCCCTAGTATCTGCAACGTTTAGGAATTTTGCAACTTTGCCTCGTGTTGCCTCAAATGCCTCTGTAGATTCTTCTGCCAAAGCATGTACTGCTCTGTGTATATTGGAATTATGATTTTTGTAATAATCAGTAATTGCATCTATAACCTGAATTGGTTTTTGAGTAGTTGCCGCATTATCCAAATATACTAAGGGCTTGTTGTCCCTAACTTTCCTTTCTAGTACTGGAAAGTCGCTTCTTATACTGTCAAGAGAATATGTGGTACTTTGCAATTAGGGGACCTCCACATAAATCTCGTTTTCGTTTGTTTTTATATTGAAAGTTTCTAATGGTTTTTCAGCTGGAAGATTTTCCGGATTGCCGTTTTCTAAATTAAAAACAGAAAAATGTAATGGGCATGTTACTCCCTGTTCGCTTAATATTCCCATAGAAAGATCTGCTTCTTCATGAGTACAGGTTCTATCAGTTGCAAAGATCTTGCCTTGCATCTTTGCTAGCATAATTTTCTTGTCGTCGTAATCAAACGATAGTAATTGGCCGTCGTTTAGTTCATTTGTTTTACACACTTTTACCCATTTAGTCAACGTAATTACCTATACTTGTAATGTTGTTCAACTTCTTCGTTCTCATTATAACGTGTCTCCTCTACTTCAACAATAGATTTAAGCTGGTCATCCATGTTAATTGTTAATTCTGTATTCATCCATTTTGATTCAATAATATTTGCAAGCCATGCCCTTACTTGATAAGACATAATACGGGACAGTGGTTCTAAGAATCCCTCAACAATTATACGCTCAGCTTCAGAATGGCTTAGACAGCGGGTGCCAAGATAGAAAATTTGCTCGTCATCCACCTGAGCTACTGACGCAGAGTGAGTCGCTTTTACATCGTTGGTAAAAATTTCAAGTCCTGGTATTGAATCCGACCTTGCACCCTTACTTAATAGGATAGAGCGTCCTGACAAGAACGATGTTGATTGTCCAGCTTGCTCGTTGATTCTAACCATTCCCTTGAATAGTGATTTTGAAGTGTCTTTTAAAATTGATTTTTCTACAATTTTTCCTTCCGTAGACTGTGCGTTGTGGTTAACAATAATGTTCAAGTCAAATGACTGGTCATTGTTTCCAAAAATCACTACAGCATCATTTACAGCAGCGCCTGTCCCATTAAGATGATACTCAATTCTATATCGTGACAACATGGAGCCAAACAAACCAAGATACCAATTTATTTTAGCATCTTGGGCAAGATGTGTTCTTCTAGTAGAAAAGTTAACCGCGCTTTGATCCATAATCTGAAATGTTGTGAAATCTAGTTTACTGTTTTCTCCAACACGTGTGTTTAGCAATTCAAGATATGCTTGCTGTTTTGACATTTTTGGAGCATAAAGTTCCTGTACAATTGAAGCCTGTGTATTTTTTTCAGCAATGATTATGTTGCGAGATATTGTCGATATCCCATCTAAAGATAAGCAAGATATCAGGTGAATTGGCTTGTCAAGAGTAAGATTTTGTGGAATGTAAACAAAAACTCCTGAATTAAATGCGGCGTTGTTCAGCGCCGTATACTTGTCCTCCTTAGAATTTGAGTCCTCTAATGCCTTTTGGATTAATTCTGAATGATTTTGTAATGCATCATCCAATGAAGAAATAACAAGCCCTTTTGATTTTAGTTCGTCATCAATATTTATTGAATGAATGTTAGAGCCAATTTGAACAATACTAATTTCATTTTTAATTTCGTCTAATCTTTTAGCTAAAAAATCCGGTACTGAAGAATCCGAACTTATAGACAATGATACTTGTTCTGGATTCATTTTTCTAGCATCAGTATACTTGTTGTATAATGGTGAAACTTCTGCTGGTAAATCGTGATAAACAGAAAGAGAGTTTTTTCTGTACTCCCTTAGCCAGTTTGGCTCATTTCTTTTAGAAGAAATTTCCTCAATAAGTGAGGAATCTATTGATGACAAAGAAATTTGAGACATTGTAAATCAATAAGATTGTTTTTAGACTATCCAACTGAATTATCCATCTCTAATTTAATGAGCCTGTTCAGTTCTACTGCATACTCCATTGGAAGTTCTTTTGTAAATGGTTCCATGAACCCGTTTACAATCAGTGATAAGGCTTCATCTTCTGTGAAACCACGACTCATTAAATAGAAAATTTGTTCGTCACCAATCTTTCCTACAGTTGCCTCATGAGTAACTGTGGCATCCTCTTGGTCGATTTCCATGTATGGGTATGTATCCGTCTTTGCTGTGTCATCTAATAGTAACGCATCACATCTTACAGTAGCTTTTACATTGGTTGCACCCTTTGCCACTTTCAACAGTCCTCTGTATGTAGAACGTCCATTTGCACGGCTTACAGATTTTGATGTTACTTTAGAGGTAGTGTCGGGTGCGAGATGTATCATCTTTGCTCCAGTATCTTGATGTTGGTTCTTTCCTGCAAATGCAATTGATAGAGTTTCACCATATGCCTTTCTACCCATCAGGTAGATTCCTGGATATTTCATGGTTAGCTTGCTGCCAATGTTTCCGTCAATCCATTCAACAGTAGCACCCTCATATGCATATGCACGTTTTGTTACCAGATTGTAAACATCATTACTCCAATTTTGTATTGTTGTATAACGTAACTTTGCATCCTTGTGGGCAAGCAACTCCACCACTGCAACGTGCAATGATTCTGAAGAATAAACCGGTGCAGTACACCCTTCAATATAATGAATTTCAGAACCTTCATCAGCAATGATCAAAGTTCGTTCAAACTGACCAATATTTTCTGCATTAATTCTAAAGTATGCTTGTAATGGCATGTCAACCTTGACACCTGGAGGAATGTAGATGAATGAGCCACCGCTCCATACAGCACTGTTTAGGGCTGCAAATTTGTTATCCTCCGGTGGAATAATCTTGGCAAAGTATTTTTTGAAAAGTTCTGGCTGTTCTTTTAGTGCAGTGTCAGTATCCAAGAATAAAACTCCCTGCTTTGCTAAGTCTTCTCTTAGACTGTGATATACAACTTCAGATTCATACTGTGCGCCTACACCAGCAAGGAATTTTTTCTCTGCCTCTGGGATGCCTAGTTTATCAAATGTATTTTTAATATTTTCTGGAACGTCATCCCAATTTTTCTCAGTTTTTTCTGATGCCTTTGCATAATAAAAGATATTTTGAAAATCAATCTTGTTTAGATCACCACCCCACTGTGGCATTGGTTTTTTCATGAAGACGTCATATGCTCTTAGTCTGAAATCAAGCATCCATTCTGGTTCGTCTTTTAGCTTGCTGATAGATCTAACGGTGTCCTTTGATAATCCTTTTTTGCTGAGATGGACATACATTTCAGTATCATCCTTAAAGTCATACTTGGAATAATCCATGTCAAGATTTTCAGTAGCCATAACGGTGTTGTAAGAATTATGTTATAAAAAGCCGTGTAAATTTAGGTAATCCTAAATAGCTTCAGCTAAGGAGAGTGCTTTAACTATCGCATCAAAAGAACCGGGAACTGTGTGAACGTCCGCAATAACATTTTCCACATTGAGTTTTTTTAACTCATCGGCAGTAAATGGACCAATTGAAATAACTATAGTTTCATGTAACATATCAACAAGTTTGTTTTTATCATGATCTTTTTGCATAATCTCGAAGAAAGCCTGAACCGATGATACACTAGTGAATATAATTCCGTCAACCTTATTTTGTGAAAAAAGTTGTCGGAATTCATTCCATTGCGACGTATCACGAAACGCGCAAACATCATAGAGATACAGTTCGGTTACATCAAGTCCGATTTTTTCTAAAAGCTCCTTCAGGAAAGGCGTAGATGCGCCACTGCGTGGAATAATCACTTTCTTTCCGACTGCATTTAATTTTGTAAATACCTCTCCTATGCCAACGGAAGAGTATCGCTGAGGCATGTACGCGACCTTGACATTTTCTTTCTCTAAAGCATCCTTTGTTCTGGGACCAACCGCAAGCACAATTGTATTTGCAACCGCTAATCGCAGTTCTTCAAATTTTCCAGCCTTTTTTGCAGTTTCAAAGAGAAGAGACACTGCTTTTGAACTCATAAATACAGAATAATCAGGATCTCCCTCTGCAAGTGCTGACAAGAACTCATCTACTATTTTTTCACCCCTGCCTACCAGCTCAATTGTTGGAAGCGGAAGTACGTTTCCCTTTTCTCTGGTGATCAGATCAATAAATTCTTGTGAATCGTCTTTTGACCGTGTAATCGCTATAGTTTTTCCTTCAATCATTTTTTTCTCCATCCAATTGTTTTTGAAAGACTAACTACCTTTCCTATTATAATTATTGAGGGTGGCTTTATCTTTGATTGCTTTACTTTCTGTGCAATGTTTGAAATTGTGCCAGTAATCATCTTTTGTTTTGATGTAGTTCCGTCCTGAATAACAGCTACAGGTGTATTTTTTTCCATCCCGCCTTCTGACATCTGCTTACAAATTTTACTAATTCTTGCTAGTCCCATCATGATTACTATCGTATCAGTAGACTTGGCTAACTTTTTCCATCTTACGTCTTCTTTCTTTTTTTCAGAATCTTCATGCCCAGTTACAAATACAACAGACGAGGCAAATTTTCTATGTGTCAGTGGAATTCCAGCATAAGTTGCAGAACCAATCCCAGATGTAATTCCTGGAATAATTTCAAATTGTATCTTATGTTTTTTCAAATATTCCGCCTCTTCACCACCTCGACCAAAGATTATCGGGTCACCGCCTTTCAGTCGAACAATACGACGTTTTGTTTTTGCATACTTTACCATCAGGTCATTTGTGTTATCCTGATGTTTGTAGTCATCACCCACTTCTCTGCCAACGTAAAAGGATTTTGCTTTTTTTGGAATCATTGAAATTATTTTCTTGCTCACTAGTCTATCATAAAGAACTACGTCCGCCTTTTTGATCAGCTCAACAGCCCGTAAAGTAATAAGGCCTGGATCACCTGGACCTGCACCAACAAGAAATACCTTACCTGTCATTTTTTGTTCCACTCGTCCAAGCTTTCTCTCCAATTAGAAGCAATCTCCGCAATGCCGCTTTTTTTTAGTTCCTTCCCAAGCTCTTGCCCCAAGTTTTTAGGATTGTCAACATCTCCGGTTTTTTCTAATTTGATAGATATTTTTCCATCAACTGAATATGCAGTAACTGTAAGCTTTAGCATGCCTGAGTTAGCAATGGCTAGAGCGCCAACAGGAAACCTGCATCCTGATTCAACATAATCTGACAGTGCCCTTTCAGCTTCTATTTCAATTCTAGACTTTTTATCTTCAATCTTTTTTAGCATGGATATTGTTTTGTCATCATCAGCTCTGCATACAATTGCCAGTGCCCCCTGTCCAGGTGATGGAGGAAAATCTTTGGTGGATAGCACCGAGTGCTTAACATCCAAACCTAATCTAGAAATTCCCGCCTCTGCTAATATGATAGCGTCAAATTTTCCATCTATAACTTTGTTAATTCTTGTCTCTATGTTTCCTCTAACTGGCTTTACCACAACATCCGGTCTTATTCTTGAAACTTGAACCGCCCTTCTTAGACTGCTTGTGCCAACAACAGCATTTAATGGAATTGTCTTAAGATTAAAGCCGTCCTTTGTGATGAGAACATCATTAGCTGATTCTCGCTTTGGTACGCAGGCAATTGTCAATGATTTTGAGATGTCTGACGGGACATCCTTTAGGCTGTGCACAGCAAAGTCTATCTGCTTTTCTGCAACCGCCTTGTCAATTTCCTTTTCAAAGATTCCCTTCTGATCTATCGTAAAGAGTGCCCTTGTATCGGTATCACCCTTTGTTGTTATCGTTTTGATTTCAAATTCCGAACTCGGGTTTTTCTTTTGCAATTCTGAAATAACCCAATTTGTTTGGGCCAATGAGAGATTGCTGCCACGTGTTCCTACCAAAAACGTCAATTTTTCACCGCCTTCAGTGATAATCCATATGCGCCCAATGTCTTTGTAATGTCTGTGTCAGTATGAGCATCTGACAAAAAGACAGTCTCAAATTGCGATGGTGGTATAAACACGCCGTTCTTGAGCAGGCTTGAAAATAATTTGTGGAATTTTTTCCCGTCTGCCTTTTTTGAAGTCTTGTAATCAGTTACTGGCTTGCTTGAAAAGAAGATTTGGAACATTGAGGCGATTGAGTTAATCTGATGTGAAATTTTGTAGTCAGTTGCCAGGTCGTCAATCTCATCAACCAAAAGTTCACAGTTTCTCTCAAGTTTTGCATACAGCTTGTTTTTGTTTTTGTTAATTGTCTTGATGGAGCTTATTGCTGCCGTAACAGATATTGGGTTTCCTGCAAATGTGCTTGCCTGATATACATTTCCTCCGGGTGCAAGTTTGTTCATTATCTCCTTTCTGCCACCCACTGCAGATATTGTAAAACCATTCCCAAGAGCCTTGGCAAGAGTAGTAATGTCGGGTTTTATTTTGAAAGTCTTTTGTGCACCACCCTCCGATACTCGAAATCCCGTAACAACCTCATCGAAGATAAGTGGAACGTCATGCTGTTTGGTAATTTTTCTTACATCAGAAAGAAAATTCTTTTCGGGCAAAATGAGACCCATGTTTGCAAGAACCGGCTCTATGATTAAGCCAGCAACATCCCTGTGCTTTGAAAGAACTCGGTCAAGAGTTTGTGAGTCATTGTATGGAACTACCAGTGTGTTTTTTGAAGCCTCCTTTAATCCGCCCTCTGAAACTGAAATCCCAATGTGGGCAGAGCCAGAACCAGCTTTAACCAAAACTGAACTGTATGCTCCGTGATAGCAGCCCTCAAACTTGATAATTTTTTTCTTTTTTGTAAACCCCCTTGCCAATCTTATTGCGGTCATAGTTGCCTCTGCACCAGTATTTACAAGACGAACTTTGCCCATGGAAGGAAAGTTTTTGATGATTAGCTTTGATAGCTCAACTTCAAGTGCGGTTGGAACTGTATACAATGTTCCCCTTTTCAGCTGTGAAGAAACTGCAGAAATTATTTCCTTTCTTGTATGTCCAAGCAGCAGAGCGCCATATCCGTTGCAGTAATCGATATAGCGCTTTCCATCTTCGTCCCAGATTGAGCTGCCCTGTGATTTTTTTACAAAGAATGGATAAGGCTTGAAAAATCTTACCGGACTGTTAACTCCGGATGGAATTATCTTTTTGGCCTGATCAAATAGCTTTTTTGATTTTGATACCATTTACAAAATTCATGTTGAATATCACTAATATCTTTCTAATGTGTGCTGGTGTTTTTTGTGCGCCTTGAGAGTGCCTTGTAAATGGCTGCAACTATGAGCATTCCGATGAAAGGTGTTGTACAATAAAGCCAAAGGTCACCTGGAATTCCCGAGATAATTGCAGGTGCCAGCGACCTAATTGGGTTCATGGATGCACCAGAAACTTCCCCAAAAAGTAGAACAACAATGGCGATAATTCCACCGATTGCAACACCTGTAAGCATTCTAAGTTTTTTGAAGCGAACCACGATGTAGATTACTCCCATTAAAAATATGGATGCAATAACTTCATAGCCAAAAACTGCACTCAAGGGGTATGAAATATCTGGAGCGTTAGTTCCAAGGTTTGCATAGTCGCCTATTACAAACAACACGAAAATGCTGCCCAAAAATGCACCAATGGTTTGCGCCGTAAAGTAAAGTGGAAGCTGTTTTCCCTTCACATGTTTTGTAATGAAAAATGCAATAGTCACTGCAGGATTAAAGTGAGCCATTGAATATTTGCCAAACGCATAGACCACAATAGCTAATGCAACAAAGTGTCCTGCGGCGCTGAAACCAATCCCATAAATTCCCCCCAGCATTCCATCGTAGACTATCGAGCCTGTTGCACCCACTACAAGGCCAAAAGTGCCAATCAGTTCGGCGATAAAAATTATTTTGTTGGATGAATGCAATGCTAATCTATACAAACAAATGAATTATGTAAGTAAACGCAATTGCAAGTCCAGCAGCTCCTGGTATTGTAATTACCCAAGAAAATATGATCTGCCTACTAACTTTCCAGCGGACTGCACGTATTCTTCGCGCTGCGCCAGCCCCCATAACACTGCCAGTAATTGCATGAGTTGTACTTGCAGGGATTCCTAATATTGCAAAAGCAGCTAACATAATTCCGCCACCAGTTTCAGCTGCAAACCCCTGATATGGTTTCAGTCTGGTGATTCTGAGGCCAAGTGTTTTAATGACTTTGTATCCTCCAAAGAATGTACCCAAGCTCATTGCACTTGCTGCTGCAAGAATTACCCAAAGTGGCATATGAATTTCAGAAATAAGATCTGCCGAAAACAAGATGAGAACAATTATTCCCATAGTTTTTTGTCCATCATTTGCTCCGTGAGTAAGTGCAAACCAGGTAGATGATATTATTTGTAATCTGCCAAATGTCCTGTTTACTACAGCTGGTCTATGTTTAGCAAAAACTGCAATTATAATTCCCACTAAAACCATACCAAAAATTACTCCGCCAATTGGCGCGATAATTATTCCTGCAAAAACTTTGGTTAGCCCACCGTAAACAAGTTGTTCAAAGCCCAATCCAATAATGGCGGCTCCCATTATTCCACCGATTAAGGAATGGCTGTTGGAAATTGGTAATCCGAAATATGTGCATAATGAACTCCAAGCTATTGCACCTGCCAAACCTCCGATAATCATATAGACAGTGATCTCGTCAGGACTGACAATTCCTTTTGCAATAGTGGTGGCAACTGCAACACCAAAAACGAATGGTCCTACAAAATTAGCGGCAGCAGATAACGCAACTGCATGAAGTGGTTTTAAAACACGCGTTCCGATTACTGTAGCAACAGAGTTAGCAGAATCATTGAATCCATTTACAAAATCAAAGATTAGTGCTATAATAATAGCTGCAATTGCTATTTCTATCATAAAGCCGCCTAGGTATATTTTAGAACGATATCTTCAACAACGTCAGCAACATCTACACATCTATCTGATGCAGTTTCTAATGATTCATAGATATCTTTTAGTTTAATGATTTGTATTGCGTCATTACCCTCAAAGAGTTCGGTCATAGCTAGTTTATACAAATCATCTACTTTATGCTCAATTGCACTTGTTTTTCTGCAATGTTCTATCATTGTAGAAGGATCCTTCATATTTTGCAGTTTAGATGTCATCAATTCTACTTCTTTTGTTGCCTTTACTAGTTCATTTGCAATATCCAACGCGTGTGGAGGAGCACTAGTTATTTTGTAACTATGAAGTCTTGAAGATATTCCATCCATATGATCAATTGCATCATCTATTTTTGATGCAACTCTTTGCATGTCCTCACGATCCAAAGGCGTGATGAATGTACTATTTAACTCAGAAAAAATATCCCGTACTAGGGAATCAGCCTGAGTTTCAAGAGCATGAATTTTTTTGTGATGTTCATCGTTACCTAGATCTGATAGCATAACTACCACTGCTTCAGAGACTTCAACTCCTTTTTTTGCCAAATTATCTAGGATTACTAAAATTTGTTTTTCATTTGATTTTACCCAGGAAAAGAACTGTCCCATAACTCGCGTAGAAAAGTTTTGAACTTAACCGTGATGCACATAGTCTATATTGTAACTATATAGGAACTGAACACAGAAATTCTAAAAATTACTGTAGATTATTACAGCTGTTCTTCACATTTGATTATAATATCTGAAGCAGAATCGTATGATACATCAAAATCACCGCCTCCGTCAAGAATATCATAACCAATTCCGCCTGTTAGTTTGTCATCTCCGGAATAGCCCTTGAGAATGTCATTGCCTTCTCCGCCTACTAGATGATCATTGCCTGCATTTCCAAATATGAAATCATCTCCATCGCCTCCAATTATGCAGTCGTTTCCTGATCCGCCAGAAATTATATCGTCTCCAGCAAATCCAAAGATTAGGTCAGCTACTTCTGTGCCAACAATTGTATCAGCTGCTGGAGTTCCAAAGATTTGGTTGTAGTATGATAGTGGTTTTCCACATGGTTGAACTGATATTACCTGCTGGGAACTTGAAGAATTTCCAAACTCATCAGACACGTTCCATGTTACAACCGTATCGCCCAATGGGAAAATATCTGGGGCGTCATTTGTTATAGTAAGTGTGGAATCTACCAAGTCATGTGCTTGTGCCTCGCCAATCTTAACCTGCTTTTCTAGGGAAAAGGCGCTAATCATAACATCTTCAGGCACAGTTAATTCTGGAGCTGTATTATCAACTATTGTAACTATCTGAGTTGCACTGGCTGAATTGCCAGATGTGTCAGTGGCAGTCCATGTAACTGTGGTTTCACCAAGCGGAAAGAATGCTGGTGCATTATTGGAAATTGAAGGAATGTCTACTAGATCACTGTAAACTGGGTTCCCAAGTTCCATTATATTTGAATAAGCGGATGTTGCTTCCGCCGTAACTGGATCCGGAGCAGCGATGCTTGGAACAGTGGTATCAACTATTGTAACTGTCTGAGTTGCACTGGCTGAATTGCCAGATGTGTCAGTGGCAGTCCATGTAACTGTGGTTTCACCTAGTACGAAGAATCTTGGTGGATGTTCTGTTACTGAGGCAATTCCAATTTTATCATGTGCTGTCGCTTCGCCTAATTCTACCATAGTGTTGGATAGACCAACAGCTTCGGCAACAATATCAGAAGGTGCAAAAACTTCGGGAGGTGTTGTATCAACTAGTGTCACAACTTGAGTGGCTTGTGAAATATTGCCGGAAGTGTCTGTCACAGTCCACGTAACAGTGGTACTTCCAAATGGAAATATAATTGGCTTATCATTAGTTATGGATTCAACACCAACACTGTCAGCTGCACTGAGTTCGCCAAGCGCAATATAGTTCAAAGTAGGATCAATTGCTTCAGCTACAATGTCCTGTGGAGAAATAATTGTGGGTGCAGTAGTGTCTACTATGGTTATTGTTTGATAAGCGGTTGTAATGTTACCGTGATTATCAATGGCAGTCCAACCAATCACGGTAGAACCTAATGGAAATACATCTGGAGCATTATGTACAATGGATAAAATTCCTATAATGTCATGAGCCTCGGCTTGACCGATTTCCACTAGTGTCTCTTGAAGGCTAGAAGCCTCAACAGTTTGATCATGTGGAATTGATAAGGCTGGCGATGTTGTGTCAACTATTGTAACAGTCTGGTCAGCCATAGAAGAATTACCAGATGCATCCACAGCAGTCCAAGTAACTGTAGTTTCACCAACTGGGAAAACATCAGGAGCAATTATGTAAATTGTAACATCCTGTATATCTGAAACGGTTGGATAATCCAAATTAACAATATTTGCATCTACCGAAATTGCTTCGAGAGTTATATCTTCTAGTGGCGAAATTTCTGGTGCAGTGGTATCTATCACAGAAACTGACTGGGTAAGACTTGAGAAATTATTTGAGGAGTCAATGGCAGTCCATGTAACTGTGGTTTCACCTAGTGGGAAGAATTCAGGAGCGTCATTTGTAATTGACGCAATTTCGCCGTTATCTGTGGCAGTGGCTTCGCCCAAATGGACCTCATTATGCTCTAAACTTGTGGCCTCAAGTACAATATCTTCCGGTACCTGTAAAATTGGGAATATGGTATCAAAAACGGTAATCTTTTGTTCAATGCTAGATGTATTTCCTCCCACATCAGTAGCAGTCCAAGTTACAATGGTCTCTCCTATTGGGAAGGATTCAGGTGCATCATTTGTAACTGAAACGACACCCAAAGTGTCATCTGCGCTTGGCGCCTGTAACTCTATAATATTATCATAAGGCACAACAGCTTCCACAATTATGTCAGAAATTGAGGATATTGTAGGAGGTGTTGTATCAACAACATCTACTTGTTGTGTTGCAAATGCTGAATTTCCATTATTATCAATTGCGGTCCAAATAATTGTAGATGAACCTAATGGAAATAAAGTTGGAGCGTTGTTGATAATTAATTGGATGCCACTTTCATCCATAGCCATAGCCTCTCCTAGATCAACAGTAGTTAAACTTCCAGTTGCCTCTATCACCAAGTCCGCAGGTGTAGATATAATTGGTTTAGTAGTATCAGGAACTAGTGGTTCATCAGGAATTGAAGTTTCTTCAACTGGCTCAGTTTCTGATTCATCAGATTCAGTTTCTGATTCGTCAGATTCTTCTGCATAAGATAATTCCTGTAATTTTCTAAACTGTTCAGCTTGTAAGGCTTCCTCTATTTGCATTACAATTGGTGTTTCAAATTTTTGCACTAAGCTCATGCTGGAATCTAAAACGAAAAGATATCCACGATTATCTAATACAATATCTTTTGGTTCAACAAACTTGCCACTTCCTTTACCTACGCCGCCCCATGTACCTAATGTTTTTCCATCAGGACTCATTTTAACTATTCTGTATTTAGCAGCATCAACAAAGTAGATGTTTCCATCAGGATCAACTGTCAACCCACCAGGCCTAACAGGAAAACCGCCAAAATTATAATCAAAACTTTTTAGGAAAATTCCATCTGAAGTATACTTTTCAATTTTATAACCTCCAGGATCAGAAACGTAAATAAAATCTCCATAAACTGCAACGTCAACTGGAGTTTTTAGCTTACCGTCTCCGTAACCATATTTACCAAAAGATGACAAGAATTCCCCATCAGAAGTAAATTGCTGAATTCTATAATTCTTTGAATCTGCAACATAAACAATGCCGCTTGAATCTATTGTGATTCCTCGTGGTTTATTGAATTCTCCGTTTTCATTACCATATCCTCCCCACTTTAGAATAAAGTTTCCATCGTTATCAAATTTTTGAACAGTGTGCAGCTTTGCATCTACAACATATACATTGTTTTCATAAATTGCAATACCAACAGGGGATTGAAGTTCTCCATTTTCAACACCGTTAGTTCCCCAGCTTGACAAAAACTGTCCTTCATGAGTAAACTTTTGAATTCTTGAATTGCCAGTATCTGCTACGTAGATGTTTCTTTCGTCATCAACGGCAATCTGCTGCGGGAGTTTCCAGCCATTTTGTACTGTGCGGTAATATTCAGCACACAAAAAACAATCCGTCTCTCGTTCAGTAGTGTCAAATCCTCCCCATTCTAAGATATATGGGTGAGTATTTGATCCAAATGATTGGCTGGAAATCATTCCAACTAATAACAAGCTAGCACAGAGTGTAACAAATACTAAACCTTTCA
>ERZ813253.222-NODE-222-length-22191-cov-7.931427_pt1 | contig 22191 bp, 21 predicted proteins | sample MGYA00520893_ERZ813253 | MGnify/ENA primary metagenome ERZ813253 (study PRJEB31669, sample SAMD00080414) | marine metagenome | biome: oceanic hadal pelagic zone biome; feature: marine hadalpelagic zone; material: sea water | place: Pacific Ocean:Izu-Bonin Trench...
TCTTGCCCCACTGCAACACCCAGGCCATGCAATGGCATCTCGACGAAATCTCGTCCCAGGTAACGCTGGGAGCCCACGCCGTGCTCATCCTCGATCAGGCCGGATGGCACACCACCGGCAAGCTCACAGTCCCGTCCAACATCACGCTCCTACCCTTGCCGCCAAGATCGCCGGAGCTGAACCCGGTCGAGAACATATGGCAGTTCATGCGCGATAACTGGTTATCCAACCGGATTTTTGACTCCTACGAGCAAATCGTCGCGCTTTGCTGCGAGGCTTGGAACAAGCTCATCGATCAACCGTGGAAGATCATGTCCATCGGAAGGCGTCAATGGGCGCATGGGTTCTGATTAATGCTCGCTGGTATAAGAGGTAAGAATCAGATAGTTAAGAAAATTATAAAATAACACTTTTACTTGAACTGGGGGCGAATTTCCTTTTGAATTGGTGAGTCTAATTAACGGTCAACCTCAGGTAAAGGGGTGACACAACCGTAGGGAGATCATTATGAACTGGCTTGTGCGAACAACGATCTATGGACTTGGCGCAGCGCTTGTGCTTGCACTCGGCATCACCATTTCACCGCGCGACGCCACGGCGCAAGGCTGGGAGCCCAAGAAACCCGTCGAATTTGTCATCATGGCCGGTAAAGGCGGGGGAGCAGACAGGTTGTCCCGCTTGATTCAGGGTATCATCGAAAAGAATGGCTTCGCGTCCAAACCCTTCGTCCCCATCAACAAGGGCGGCGGCTCGGGGGCCGAGGCCTTGATCTATCTGAAGGACCATAAGGGTGACCCGCATGTGATCATGGCGACGCTCAACAGCTACTACTTGACGCCGCTTCGCCAACCCGATCTGGGCATCGATATATCCAAATTCACGCCGATCACCCGGATGGCCGAAGACACCTTCCAGCTTTGGGTGAATGCCGAATCCGATATCATGACCGTCGATGACTACGTGAAAGCCGTCAAGAAGGCGGGCGCCGCTAACTGGAAAATGGGCGGCACCGGCACGGGAATTGAAGACTCCCTGGTCACCGCCATGCTTGAGAAGAAGTTCGACATCAAGGTCACGTACATTCCCTACAAAGGCGGCGGCACGGTTGCCAAGGAGCTGATCGGCAAGCACATCGATTCGACCGTGAACAACCCGTCCGAGCAGGCTGGTTTCTGGGAAGCCGGCAAATCGCGTCCCCTTGCCAGCTTCACCCCGAAGGGGAAGTTGACGGGACGATTCGGCGATATCCCCACCTTCGAGGAACTGGGGTACGGTTCCGACATGGTCTACTACATGCAGCGCAGCATCATCGCGCCGGAGGGGATCGACAAGGAGGTTCAGGATTACTACGTCGGCGTCTTCGAGAAGGTCTACAATACCGACGAATGGCAAACCTACATGGCGAGTAAGGGCTTGGTCCCCGGCTGGCTGACCGGTACGGATCTGACCACGTACTTCGTCGCCGAGCTCGAAGCGCATCGCAAGCTGCTCCAAGCGTCGGGAGAAATCGACTGATTCGCGACTAACTCGACGCATTTGTTAAAAAGGTAGGACTTTCGTCATGCGGATTGCCGAGCTCGTCATGGCGCTGGCGATGGCTGCCTTGTCCCTTTACCTGATGTGGAAAAGCATGGAACTCCCCATCGGCTGGCTCCCAGGCAGGGGGCCGGGCGGTGGGGCGTTTCCGTTCTGGCTGTCGTTGGGGATGTTACTATGCTGCGTTTCGATCATCCTGCGTTGGATCGTAAGGGCGAGCCCGCCGTCACGATCGACCGAGCCCTATATGACGGCGCAGACGGTAAAGTGGTTCCTGCTGGTGGCCGGTTCGCTGACGGCGATGATCGGCCTGATCCATGTTATCGGCGTCTACGGCGCGGTGCCTCTTTTCCTGATTTTTTACGTTCGGTTCCTGGGCAAGCACAGTTGGAAGATTGCCGGCACGCTGGCGATCGTTACGCCTGTGGCAACGTTCTTCTTTTTCGAAATCGCCTTGAAAAAGACCCTTCCCAAGGGTTTCACTGAGCCGTTGTTCTACCCGCTTTACGATATTTTTCTCTAGGTGGTCCTTGAGCGACCGTAGACAGCCCGCTGACCGGGCTGGACAACCGAAGCGAGTCTTGGACCTTTTCCCTCAACCGGTAACGGAAGGTTGATCACAGATGGAAGTGTTCTCCTTCCTGTACGACGGTTTTGCCATTGCTTTACAGCCGCTCAACCTGGCGCTGATCGTCGCCGGCGTGGTGGTCGGACTGTTCATCGGCGCCATGCCTGGTTTGGGATCGGTCAACGGCGTCGCAATTCTGCTGCCGATGACCTTCCTGGTGCCGCCGACATCGGCGATCATCTTTCTGGCGGCGATCTATTACGGCGCGATGTATGGTGGCGCCATCAGTTCGATCATGCTGGGTATTCCCGGCGCGTCTACGGCGGTGGCGACCACCTTCGACGGCCGTCCGCTGGCGCTACAGGGGAAGGCCGACAAGGCGCTGGTGGCGGCGGCGACGGCCTCCTTCGTGGGCGGCACCATCTCGGTCGTGCTGTTTACCCTGTTCGCGCTGCCCCTGGCCGAGGTGGCGTTGTCCTTTGGCCCGCCCGAGACTTTCGCGTTGATGGTGCTGGCCTTCGCCACCTTCATCGGCCTCGGCGGCGACGACATATCGAAAACCCTTTTCTCGATCTTCATCGGGCTGGTGTTCAGCGCCGTCGGGTTGGATATCATCAGCGGCGAACCGCGTTTGATCTTCGGAGGTCTCACCGGATTCTACCATGGCATCAACTTCCTGGTGCTCGCCATCGGCATCTACGGCATCGGCGAGATGCTATGGACCATCGAGGTCAGCCAGGGCGGGGCGATGATGTCGAAGGCGACCGTCTCTTACCGGCGCATTATCGATAACCTTAAAGAACTGAGGTCCTCCGCCAAGACCATGGTCATGGGTTCGTTTCTTGGTTACTTCGTCGGAATTCTGCCGGCCGCCGGCGCCACGCCGGGCTCGCTGATGGCATACGGCATCGCCAAAACCATAGCAAAGAATCCGGAGACTTTCGGCAAGGGCAACGTGGACGGCGTGGTGGCGCCGGAGGCGGCCAACAATGCCGCCAGCACCGGCTCCATGCTGCCAATGCTCACGCTCGGCATTCCGGGCTCGCCGACGACCGCTATTCTCCTGGGCGGCATGGTCATCTGGGGCCTCGAGCCTGGTCCCCTGGTATTCGTCGACCATCCGGATTTCGTGTGGGGACTCATCGCTAGCCTGTACGTCGCCAACCTGTTCGCGCTGTTGATCAACATCGCCTTCATCCCCGCCTTCATCTGGGTGCTGAAGATGCCTTTCACCATCCTGGCGCCGATCATCTTCGTGCTCTGCATCATCGGCGGCTATGTGCCGACGATGAGCATGCACGACGTGTGGCTGATGTTGATCTTCGGCATCGTCGGATACCTGATGCGCAAGCTCGACTATCCCATGGCGCCGGCGGTCCTCGCGATCGTTCTCGGACCGCTCGCCGAGCCGGCGCTGCGTCAGTCCCTGATCGGCTCCCAAGGCGATGTGATGATCTTCTTCGAACGCCCGATTTCCGGCACGATCATGGCTATCGCCATCATCTTGTTTGCCCTGCCCCTGATCAAGATCGTGAGGAATCGGCTCAAGAAACCAAATCTCAATGCGTAGAGCCCTTCCGATTTGAATCGAATCATTCAATCCACAAGGGCCCGGATCACAACGGACGCTGCAATCCGCCGGGAAGCGGGCGCAAGCCTACGTGGCGTTTGAACACGATCAAACTTGAAAAAGCTCTAGTCAGCAGCTCGGTGCCGCACCATTTGGCGAGGAACACCGCCAGTAGCCGGGTCACCTGCTCGACGCTGTCGAGGCTCACGGAATTGTGAATACCATGGATGGTTGAGGCCTCGGGGCCGTAGCAGGTCGCCGGGATCTTGCCGCCAAGGCTTGGATCAAGCTGTTCAGAGGCTGGCGCAAGTGAGCTACTCCCCATTCATTGGACAGGTTTAGCGGCTATTTAAGCTACTGTCCTGGTCTTCCAGCCGATTGCTCCATATTTCCGTTTCATGCCGCCAGGTCTGTCGACCGGAGGTCCGGGCGTAAGCCCGGGCCGGAGGGCGACAGACCATCCCGATATACCAGCACCGGCGTCCGCCCGCCATGGGCGCTGTGCGGGCGCTGGTGATTGTAGAAGTCGATCCATCGCGCTTGCAAGAGCTCAGCCTTTCGGACACCCGTCAACAGGTAAAGCCAGATAGCAGCGCGGACGTAGATGTTGGTCGCGCCGTCTATAGCCTGTGCGAATGCCGGCAACTCCTCAGGCCTCACCTACCGCTTGCGCTTGCGCTCGGGAAACTTGTCGATGCCATCGGTGGGGAGTGGTTCCGTTGGATCGGTGTATCCCCATCGTGGCGCGTGTCGGTACATGGTTCGGAGATTTTCAAGCAGGCGATTCGCTTCATAGGGCCTAGTCTCGCCAATGCGCTGGTGAAGATCCTCGATCTCCCCGGTCTTGATCGCATCAGCGCGCCGGCTCTTCCATGCTGCAGGGATATTCCGGTTTAGGCGCAATTGAATGGCGTGAGAGGTCTTGGCCGCCCGCTTCGCAACATGCTTGTCCATGAAATCGTCGATCAAATCACTGAGCGTCGTTCCTCGGCCTGCTGCCCGCTTCTCTTCGAGCGGGTTCTTGCCATCGCGGATGCTGTCGAGATGATTACCAGCCCGCCTGCGTACATTATCGAGCGTTAAGCCGGTGCCGACGACATCACCTATCACCATCAATTGCTTTTGACCGCGATCCCGGTAGGACAGCACGAAAGACTTCTTACCGGCTCGGATAGATGCGAACGCCAAGGCCCTTCACCGCGCCGTCGCCGCCGTCCCAGCGCATCTCGCGGCTCTGGCCATCATCCTTATCCTTCTGCCATTGGGGAAGGTTATTCGAGACCGCGTTCGTGCGAGAAAGTCGAAGGCCGCATAAGCAGGGCAATTTATTAATGGAAGAATCATCTGCGGAATAAACATAACAGCACAGTCTTTCGAGAAGAAAGCGGTGTCGTGCGCAAGAGCTGGTTGTCGCCCGGTACTGGGATCGGAAGCTGCGACGCTACTTCCGAGAGGACGTAGCCTTCATCTCGCCGAATATTTTTGAGTTCCTGGAAACCGAAGACTACAAATACGCCATCCGTCTCAAGTCCAACGCGGTTCTTCAAACAAGCATCGCTCACCTGCTCACGCGTCCCGTCGGTCACCCGTGGTGCTGGTTGCGTTATTACCGTCAAAGCAACAAAAGCTCAGCATTCGTGCGCTGTTGGTCCTGATACCGAAATCTGTCGCGTGCCACCAGGAATTTCGTAGACGACATATCCATAAAAATCATCGAACTTTGTGAATTTTGCGCAGGCGTCGCGGTCGCGTATTTCGAAGGAAATGAGATCAGAGACATCGTTGATCATGTCCTCATCCAATTTCCCACCGGTTACCGCAACGTTAAGATATACAGCGACATCTGCCACGTGCAGCCCGTTGGCTGTATACTCGACTTTTCGAGGGCCAAATATTCCGACTCCGATAACGAGGTAATACTTGTCCAGCTTTTTCAAATCTCCATTGAGCGTCAACGTCAACCTCGAGCGCGACCAATCACTCAATGCATGGGGATCGAGATGTGCTGTGTCTTTAAACTTGAACGCTGATACATTTTCTGATTTCGGCTTGTCGTCTCGGAGGGGACAGATAACCGACGTCGTTGTCATCGAACCGATCTCCAAACAGACGATGTGGCGGGCTGCGATCATCTGCCGTTTCTTTCAGCTTTTCTGGGCCATCGGTTGTTCTTTCGAAATTGCGTTCTCCTCCGTCACGCCAGTCATATCTGGAGCCCATGAGCCCAGCGTGTAGGATTTTTCCAGACGGAGATCCAATTCGGGAACTGTCTCAGGGGCGGGGCAAATGTCATCGTACCAGCCGATCGCTCTGAGGCCATCCGTCCAATCGGAAAGGCCGATGGTGTTTTCCAGATAGTCGAAATCCTGCCATACCCAATTACCGCGCTCCAGCTTCCCGTATACGTAACCCGTCCGGTAGTCGGCAAACTGGATCGACGCAATCAGTTTGGCGCACTGCTCAAGGAACTGACAGTTGTCTTTGGGGCTCATGCTGCCGTCGTTGAATATATCGTCCGGCCGCTTGGCCTTGACGTTTAATTTGCGGTATCTGTCGATATCGATCATGCATTTGATGTCGAGAATCGTCATCTCGTCATTCCAGCCGAATGCGACTGTTCTAGGTTGCTCGCCTTCCCGGACATTGTTGTCGAGAAATTCGTAGTGAATGCGTTTATCCTTTGATAGCGCCCACGAAAAGAAGAGTTTCGGCATGCCGGTGTACGCTTCGATATTATGGAAAATTAAATCATCGACGGCTTTGTAGCGGCCAGTTGTTATACCCCGTTGCCAAGCCCGCTCAACGGTCGCTTCGGGTGCCGTAATCATGAAGAACATAAACACCAGATCACCGAAACGGGTGAGCAATCTGGTGTCCGCCGCCTTTTCGTTCTCCAACATGAAACTGTCGAAACGAAAGCGGTCGATCAGCAGATGGGTCATTTTTCCCTTCGACGCCTTCGCGGCCATATAGCGGTCGAGCTTATTATCGACGATCTCCAATTCTTGTCCGGTGAGCATTGCGGCGTACTTGGCATCACTTCCCAATGAGTCATAGTCGAGTAGGTACTTTCGCCAATAATCGGGACTAATGACCGCGAAGTCTTTCCATGGCACGCCAAGCTTATTGGCCAACAGCATCTGTTTCGGTCGGATCGTACTTTTCCCGGCCGCGGAGGCGCCCTTCACATTCATGATCACTGGTTTTTCCTGAACCGGCAGAACGTGGAAGTTTTCCGCCGCGATAGCCGCCTGAACGAAAGGCTCGATGGCTTCGCCTATTTTCTCGCTGCCATGGGTGTTGCATACCATGCGGACCGCCAATTTGCTGATCATGGACGGATCGTGAATCAAACGGCCCCATTTGACGATGATGGCACCTAGCACCTTGATGAGTGCATTGAGACACGCTTTTTCAAACGGGTCGGTCTCTTTTCGCCGCCGCTCGGTGTAGTTCTCGATGATTGTGATCGGGCTTAGTTCGTGTGATGGGTGCGGCGCAGAGCCAGGTTTTCCTGATTTGCCGAAAATCCTTGAGAAGAATGAACCCTTTTCCTCGCGGGACGGCAGAGGGGCCGCAGGAGCAAAAAGGTCAGTCAATTCACGACCCACCCAACTTTCGGCGTCAACGGCAATCTGGTTGTGGACGGCTTTCACCAGCGCTAAATTCGGCGTTACGTATGCCGTAAAGATGCGATCGACCATGCTTCGCAGGCATATCCCCAGATCCTCATAATTTGGCCCGTCAGGAATGCCTAGATCGGCGGATACTCGGATAAGGAGCTCGTGAACAATAAGGCGTTCGGTCTTGAAGGAAATAACCTCAAACGGATCGAGCCCACAAAACTCACTTATCTCTTTGGCCTGAGAATAGGTCACGGAGGAATTCTCGGGGCGGTAGAGCGATACGAATGGTAGCAAGGCGCTTGGAATCGATGATGACAAGCCCGGATTCCAAGCATGAAATTCGGCACTTTGCGCCGCGTCGTTGGTCATCGAACTCACCTTCTCCGCTATTGGCAGCTGAATACGAAACTACTGGATAAAATCTAACATTTGGTGCCGATACATGAGCTGGCCCCACATTATTGAACAATCTGGCAGCAAAATTAAGGTGTTTAGGTAAACAATGTCTGTTTTACCCCCTGGTTCTGTTGCAAAATTCGATTTCCTGCGGATGTACGATGTCCGCTATTACTAAAAGCGGACGTTTTCTATCCCGCTTTCGGCTGTGTCAACGCCGGAGTAAAAACCCACTACTGGCCGGAGTAAAAATACACCACCGTGGTAACGTAAAACCAGTCCACTTGATGTGAAGCAGAGCCCGGTGTTGCTGGTTGTCCCGGTAGTCCTAAGGTGATGCCCCGCGCTGCTTCGTGTAGCGCTTTGCGGTACGCGGAGCGAAGGAGCGTGGGAGGCGCCTGTGGGCCCACCGGGTCTCATCGGCGACGGCTTGCGGGTCGTCGACGAGTTCGACGAAGACACGCCGCTAGCTTTCATCGACCGAATTGGGGTCGGCGAGATAGCGGGTATAGAGGTCTTCAACGAAGATACTGTTGGAACCAAACAGGAAGGAAGTCTCTTCTATCCGTCGCGTCATGGGTTGTACGCCGTGCCTTTCAAGCGATAGGGGTGTGGTCGGCCTTCACTCCGGCATGCGGGCGCGCCACGGGTGAATCATTCAGCCATTCATCATCTTCAGCATGGTGCTGCCGAGACTTGCCGGCGAATCGGCGACGGCGATACCGGCGCTTTTCATGGCCTCGATCTTGTCGCCGGCGCCGCCCTTGCCGCCGGCGATGATCGCGCCGGCATGGCCCATGCGGCGGCCGGGCGGCGCGGTGCGGCCGGCGATGAAGCCGACCACCGGTTTCTTGCGCGCCTCGCCGCGAATGAAGGCGGCCGCCTCTTCCTCGGCGCTGCCGCCGATCTCGCCGATCATGATGATGCCTTCGGTTTCGTCGTCGGCCAGGAACAATTCCAGGCAATCGACGAAATCGGTGCCGTTGATGGGATCGCCGCCGATGCCGATGCAGGTCGATTGACCGAGGCCGGCGGCGGTGGTCTGGGCGACGCCTTCATAGGTCAGGGTGCCCGAGCGCGAGACGATGCCGATCTTGCCGCGTCTATGGATGTGGCCGGGCATGATGCCGATCTTGCAGGCCTCGGGGGTGATCACCCCCGGACAATTGGGTCCGATCAGGCGGGTCTTGGCGCCGCTCAGCGCGCGCTTGACGCGCACCATGTCGAGCACCGGGATGCCTTCGGTGATGCACACCACCAGGGCGAGGCCCGCGTCGATCGCCTCGAGGATGGCGTCGGCGGCGAACGGCGGCGGCACATAAATCACCGTGGCCTCGGCACCGGTCGCCTGGACCGCCTCGTCGACGGTGTTGAAGACCGGCAGATCGAGATGGCTGGTGCCGCCCTTGCCCGGGGTCACGCCGCCGACCATGGAGGTTCCGTAAGCGATGGCCTGCTCGGAATGGAAGCTGCCCTGCGAGCCGGTGAAGCCCTGGCAGATGACCTTGCTGTCCGTGTCCACGAGTACCGCCATCAGCCCGCGCCCTTGGCCATCTTGACCGCCTTGACGACTTTTTCGGCGGCGTCGGCGAGGTTTTCGGCGGACAGGATGGCGAGCCCCGATTCGGCCATGATCTTCTTGCCCAGCTCGACGTTGGTGCCTTCCAGGCGGACCACCAGGGGGACGTCGAGGTCGACCTCGCGGGCCGCCGCGACGACGCCCTCGGCGATCACGTCGCAGCGCATGATGCCGCCGAAGATATTGACCAGGATGCCTTCCACGTTGGTATCCGACAGGATGATCTTGAAGGCCGTGGTGACGCGCTCCTTATCGGCGCTGCCCCCCACATCGAGGAAGTTGGCCGGCTCGCCGCCGTAGAGATTGATGATGTCCATGGTCGCCATGGCCAGGCCGGCGCCGTTGACCATGCAGCCGATGGCGCCGTCGAGCTTGATATAGTTGAGCTCGTGACGGGAGGCTTCGAGCTCGCTCGCATCCTCCTCGTTCTCGTCGCGCATCTCGGCGATGTCCTTGTGGCGGAACAAGGCGTTGTCGTCGAAGCTCATCTTGGCGTCGAGCGCCATGACCAGGCCGTCGGCGGTCACCACCAGGGGATTGATCTCGATCAGGCTGGCGTCGGACTCCAGGAACGCGCGGTAGACGCCGAGCAGCAGCTTCACCGCGGAGGACACCTGCTTGCCTTCGAGCCCCAGGCCGAAGGCGATCTGGCGGGCGTGGAAGGGCTGCAGGCCGATCGCCGGGTCGACGGTTATCTTGAGGATTTTCTCAGGTGTCTTCTCGGCGACCTCTTCGATCTCCATGCCGCCTTCGGTCGAGGCCATGACGGTGATTCGGCCGGCGGCGCGGTCGATCAGCAGGCCGAGGTACAGCTCGCGGGCAATCTCGCAGCCTTCCTCGATATAGATGCGCTTGACCAGCTTTCCCGCCGCGCCGGTCTGGGGGGTAATCAGGGTCATGCCGAGTATCTGATCGGCCGCCTGCCTGACCTCGGCGATGGATTTGACCAGCTTGACGCCGCCGCCCTTGCCGCGTCCGCCGGCGTGTATCTGCGCCTTGACCACCCACACTGAACCGCCCAGGTCCTTGGCGGTGGACTCGGCCTCCTCGACGGTATAGGCGACGCCGCCGCGCGGCACCGCGACGCCGTATTCGGCCAGCAGTCCCTTGGCTTGATGCTCGTGTATGTTCATCGGTAGTTGTTCATCGAGCGTAAGTCGAGGTCTTCCTTTGCGGCGCGCCTCGACGCGAGCGCTGTATTTATTAGTAGTTTAGTCGAACCCCCGAGGCAACCGGTTAGACGCTAGAAATCACTCGATTATTTGAACCATTGGCGCTGTCAGAGTAAAATTTCTTGAGGCAGAGAGGCGCGTTTTGTAGCGTTTGTGGATGAGAAATCCATTCCGTTATTTCAAGACTTCGCCCGAGGTCATCCGCCTTGCTGTCATGATGTATGTCCGGTTTCCGCTGTCATTGAGGCAAGTCGAGGACCTGCTCCATGAGCGTGGCATCGATATCTGCTACGAGGCAGTATCATTTGCCAACTGATTCGTGGCGTGTATGCCTTGATCGGTTCGAAAGTACCGCCCGGTCTTGTCGAGGAACTTCGGCCGGATTATGGGAAGCGCAAGAAACGGCTTATCGATCACGGTTGGGCGCCAGACGGAAAACTCTGGTTCGCCGTTAAGCTTACCGAGCCCATGATCCGTGGTGGCGTATTGGGCGTTCCGGGGGGGCTTAAATCATACTTGCAGGGGGATTGGCGACTCGTAGATCAATCGGGCCGAGAAATTCATACGCTGAGGATAAAAGAAACAACTGTTTGGAGGGTCGGGCCTCCAGCATGCCTGCTGCCGTCCAACGCAGCGCCATTGAAGCATTGCGCCAGCGTTTGACGTTGCGGCTCACGCGGCGAATGGTTCCCATCATGTTTTCAATGATGTTGGTGCAGGCCAGTGAACGGCGCAGATCGTCGGGCAGGCCAAGGCGGTTCCCCGTCAGGATTTCATCGATCCCCTCCAGAATGCTTCCCGCCACGCCGGGCGCTTCCTTTTCCAACCGCCGCGCCAGATTGCGTAGGAGCTTCTCGGCCTTATCCGCATCGTCCATCTCCCAGGCTTGGCGGAGCGCCTTGCGCACCGGAGCATGCAGGCCCTTGGGCAGGCGGTCCAGGATGTTGCGCGCCTTATGCACCTGGCAGCGCTGGATCGGCGTGTGTGGGCCAAAGGTATTGCGGATCGCCTTTTTGAGCGCCTTGGCCCCGTCGATAATGAACAGGCGGCAAACCTGCGGATCAAGCCCGCGTTCGATCAGATTGTCGAGAAGCGCCTGTATGACGGCGGTGTTCTCGGTGGCTCCCTCGATCACCCCGAGGGGATGCTTGCACCCATCACCGTCGATGCCGACGGCGGCTAACAGCATCAGGTTTTCTTCGATGTGGATGCCGCCGATCTGGATGACCAGAAGGTCCAACTCGGACAGGTCCGAGCCCATCCATTCCTTCATGCGCTCCGTCGACAGCGCCACGAACCGGCGCGACACAGCCGACTTCGATATGCCCGCCCCCTTGGGTGCGGACACGTCGCCTTCCGGCAAGCAAACGGCGCGACCGAACTTGCGCGTCGAGACGTTGATGAGCATCAGGTTCAGCGCCCAATTGCCCAGCAAGTCCTCGGTCATGGCCGCTTCCCAGCTCGCCAGGGCCATCTCGCCACCGTCGCGGGCGCGGACGCGAGGCCGTTCCACCTCGACCTTGCCACCATGGAAGCCCAACTTCCCCTTGGTCCGCCCCCAGCGGTGCCCGTTCTTGCCAGCATCCCGGCCGTAGCGGGGACCGCACAGCCGGGTCGCATCCTCCGCCATCATGCTTGCCAACGTGGCAATGCCAGACGTCAGGCAAAAGCGCTCGAAACTGGCACCGACATCTTGCCACGCATCTTCGACGATTGCCGCCGGAACCACGGCGGCCGATGTGATAGTCTTCCTCATGGCGTTGCGCTCCTTCATGGAATAGACACCCAGAGCCTATCGGCTCAAGGTGGGCAACGCCTACCTCACTTTTCAACATCGGTCGGGACATCCCCCTCGACGGTGGTACGGGGGGTATGATTTCTGCAAACCTGGAGGTCATCTGGGAAATGTCGGCTAAAGCCATGTGGGAGAGACGCACCCCCGACGAGACCATCGAGGTTGCCATCGACGGCTACAAGACGTTTGCCTACAGCTTCGGCAGTGGCGACGAGGTGCTGCTGTGCCTCAACGGCGGGCCGGGCCTGCCGTGCGATTATGTGCGCGAACCGCACGCGCCCCTGGCCGACCACGGCTACCGGGTGGTGGCCTACGATCAGCTCGGCTGTGGCCAATCGGACAAGCCGAAGGATCCGTCCCTGTGGACCATCGGCCGCTATGTCGAGGAGGTCGAGACCCTGCGCAAGACCCTCGGCCTGGGGGCTGTCCATCTGCTCGGTCAATCCTGGGGCGGCTGGCTGAGCATCGAATACGCGCTTAAATATCATGAGAATCTCAAGTCCCTGATCCTCGCCAACACCTGCGGCGACATGCCGCATCTGGTCGGCGAGCTCGACCGTCACCGCGCCGCGCTGGGCTCCGAGACGGTCGCCATGATGCAGCGCCACGAGGCCGATGGAACCCTCGAGCACCCCGAATACGCGGCGGCTATCACCCTGCTCAATCATCGCCATGTCTGCCGCCTGGCGGACTGGCCGGCGCCGTTGCGCCGATCGGTCGACAACTGGAACATGGATGTCTACGGCGTCATGCAGGGTCCCAATGAATTCCTCTACACCGGCAATCTCAAGGACTGGAACCGTATTCCCGACATGCACCGCATCACCGCCCCGACGCTGATCATCGTCGGCGGACATGACGAGATCACCCCGGCCTGCGCCATGCGCATGAAACAGGTGCTGCCCAATGCCCGCCTCGAGGTCTTCCCCAATTCATCGCACACGCCGTTCTTCGAGGAGCCCGAGGCCTACCGCGAATGCCTGCTCGGTTTCCTCGGAGAGGTTAGCGCCGACGCTTCAGGAGCGGCCGCCGTCGACGGATAGGGTCTGGCCGGTCATCCAGCCGCTGAGAATAGAGTTTTGAGTACGAAGTTCTGGGGATACCTTACTTAATGCAGCGCGGTTGGAGAAAAACTCGGCCGGTCGATGACGAAATGAAAACCGGGGCCGAAGCGCGGGCGTGGCGACAAGGAGGAATACCAGTTCAAAGGTCGGTTCTCGGACACATGCACATAGCATGGGTGTCCAATTGGAGCCTGCCTGGCGTTGTCAGACAAACGCGAACTGGTCACCAAAACTCGGTCATCGGTAGATATCAGGTCGCAAGTTGACGCCATTCCGCCATGGCGGCGAAACGATTGAGTTTGAAGTTTTCGCGATTGTAAAGATGACGTTCCTGATTGAAGTGATTGTGGACTGAGGCGTGGATCGAGGCGAATTTCTGAAGCGACTTTGCGCTCCTGAATTTTGCCATCGCTCGTTCTCGTCGCCTGAACGGCTGATGTGAATTCTCGGCCCTATTGTTGAGCCAACGCCCAGTCTCCTGGCGTTCGGCGTTCCCGATGACTTTCATCTCCGCGCAGTAGGATCGAAGTTGGTCTGTCACAACCACTTCAGGACGGCCGTATCGTTTCATGGCTTTCCGCAGAAACCTCAATGCAGCCTTGCGGTCTCGCTTTTTGGTAACGAAGGATTCAAGGACTTCGCCCTCGTGGTCGACCGCCCTCCAGAGGTAGTAGGTTTTGCCACTGATCCGTACGAAAACCTCATCCAGATGCCAACGCCATTGGATATGGGTGCGCATTGATGCTGACCGTTTCTTCCTGATATCCGCAGCAAACATCGGACCAAATCTGTTCCACCAGGCTCGTACCGTCTCGTGGCAGATATCGATGCCACGCTCATGAAGTAGATCTTCTACCTGCCGCAACGACAGCGGAAAGCGGATATACATCATGACCGCCAAGCGGATAACCTCGGGTGATGTCTTGAAATAACGAAATGGATTTTTCATCCATGGACGCTAGGAGACGTGCCTCATCGCCTCAAGCTATTTTGCTCTGACAATGCCCTCAAACGCTAAGCACGGTCTCAACGAGGCGCGAGAAATAGGTCGCGCCGACGGGCAGAATCTCATCGTTGAAATCATAATTCGGGTTATGCAGCATACAGCCGCCCTCGCCCGGCCCGTTGCCGATGAATAGATAACAGCCCGGCACCTTCTCCAGCATGAAGGAAAAATCTTCTCCGCCCATGGTGGGCGTCGCGTTGGTGTCCACATTTGCCGCCCCGGCGACATCGGTTGCGACCCCGGCGGCGATCGCCGTTTCAGCCGCATGGTTTATGGTTGGCGGATAGCGGCGCTGGTAATCAAAAGCGATCTCGGCGCCGAAGGCCGCGGCCATATTATCGATGATGCGGCGCATGCTCGGCTCCAGCCAATCGCGGATTTCCGTCTTGAAGCAGCGCGTCGTGCCTTCCAGGAACACGGTATCGGGTATGATATTGTTTGCCGAGCCGCCATGGAACTGGGTGACGCTGACAACCGCCGATTCCAGCGGGTCGAGATTGCGTGAGGTGATGGTTTGCAGACTCGAGACGATCTGCGAACCGACGATGATCGGATCGATGCCCAGATGGGGCATCGCGGCATGAGATCCGCGCCCCTGGATATTGATCTCAAAGGTGTCATAGGCAGCCATTAAGGGGCCGGGACGAAGCGCGAAGCTGCCGACATCCTGGCCCGGCATGTTGTGCACGCCATAGACGCTGTCGCAGGGAAACTGTTCGAACAATCCTTCCTCGATCATCACCCGGGCGCCACCCTCGCCTTCCTCGGCAGGCTGGAAGATGAAATGGACTGTGCCCTTAAAGCGCTTGGTCTCGGCGAGATATTTTGCAGCACCCAGAAGCATGGTTGTGTGGCCGTCATGGCCGCAGGCATGCATTTTGCCGTCGTAGGTTGATCGGTGTCCGAAGCTGTTGGCTTCTAGAATAGGCAGGGCGTCCATATCGGCGCGCAAGCCGATTGAAGGTCCATCGCCATTCTTTAAGACGCCGACGACGCCGGTCTTGGCCAGGCCGCGATGAATTTCGATGCCGAAGGATTCGAGCTGACGGGCGACGATATCGGAGGTGCGTTGTTCCTCGAAGGCGATCTCGGGGTGGGCGTGGATATCACGGCGCCACTCGGTCATTTCGTCGTGATAATCGGCGATTCGGTTGATGATAGGCATAGTCGTGTCCTTTTTACTCTGCGGCGTTGGCCGCCGTAGTTGGTTCTTTCGTGGGGAGAGAGCTCTCGGACAATCCGCAGGCCATGAACTCGGCCATAAAGCCTTCCTCCAGTTCGATGGCGAGAGCCTGATTGACCTTGTTGAACATACCGGTCAGGGCGATGCGCATGGTCAGCTCGACGATCTGGTTGTTAGAGAAATGCAGGCGCAGCTTATCGAACATAGCGTCGCGGATTCCCCAGGCGCGTTCCGTCATGCAAATGGCGTAATCACGCACCAAGCGTTCTTCCTCGTTAAGCCCCGGCGCTTCTTGATTATCCAGAGCCGAAACGCTGTCAGTGTCGAGGCCGAGTTCAACCAAAATGGTGGAATGGTGAGCGACACAATAAGCGCAGCGGTTGGCGTGGCTGGCGGCGACCACGGCGATTTCGATCAGGCGGCGCGAAAGATTGCCGGTCTTGCGCAAGGCCATGGACATATCGAAGATATACTTCATGCCGACGGGCGAATGGGCGTAGACCGGAACCTGATTAGAGAAGGCGGCGAAATTCGCGCCGAGCCGCTTGAAATCTTCCCGGTATTCCTCGGGCAGATCTTCGGCGGTCAATTCTGGAACCCTCGCCATTATGTTATCCTCCGACTATCCTTGGCATTGTGATTCGACGCATCAAAATAGGGCCGGAGAGGGCTTTCGACGAGACAAAAATTTTGCCGGTGACGAAAATCGAGAAATTTTCCGGCGGAATGATATATGTTTATTCGGGACGTTGTCGTGACATCATAATGGGGGGTCGCGTCGGTCCCGGTTATCCGGGGGCTAAATTCATAAAATAACCAGTGTTACCAGGAGGACTAAGACATGAAATTCAAAATGACGACGGCATTCGCCGCCTTACTGGCGGTAGCCGTTTTCTCAATTCCGGCTTCGGCCCAAAATGTGATCCGGTGGGCAAGTCAGGGTGACGCCCTGACATCAGACCCTCATGCGGCCAACGAATCGCCGACCCATTCAGCATCTCGCAAGGTTTATGACACCTTGACCTATAACGACAAGGACATGGTTCTGACTCCGTGGCTGGCAACGTCCTGGAAGCTCACCGACGACCCCACCGTGTGGGAGTTCGAGCTGCGCAAAGGCGTCAAGTTCCATGACGGAACCGACCTCACAGCGACCGACGTGAAATTCTCGTTCGAGCGCGCCAAGTCCGATACCTCGGACATTTCCGGTGACGTCTCGAGCATCAAGGAAGTCAAAATCATCAACGACCATAGGGTCCAGATCATCACCGATGGGCCGAACCCGATCCTGCCGAACCTGCTGACCAACGTCTACATTATGTCGAAGGCCTGGTCGGTGGCGAACGGCGTCGAGGTGCCCCAGGACCGCACCACGGATGTAGAAACCTATGCGGTGACTCACGCCATGGGCTCCGGCCCCTTCAAGCTGGAGCTGCGCGAGCCCGACGTGAGGACCATCCTGGTCAAGAATGAGAACTGGTGGGGCCTCGCCAAGTATCCCCACGAGGTCGACAAGATCATCTATACGCCGATCGCCAATCAGGCGACCCGGGTCGCCGCCCTGCTGTCGGGCGAACTCGACTTCATCCTCGACCCGCCGCTCCAGGACCTCGACCGCATCCGCAACACCCCGGGCCTGCATCTTGTGTCGACCGCCCAGGTGCGGACCATCTTCCTGGGCATGAACCAGGGCAAGGCGGAATTGGCCTCGTCGAACATCAAGGGCAAGAACCCGCTGGCCGACCAGCGCGTCCGCCAGGCCTTCTATCAGGCGATCAACATCGAGGCGATTAAGGAGAAGGTCATGCGCGGCTTCTCCGTGCCGGCCGGTCTGATCACCCCGCCCGCCGTTCATGGCTATTCGGAAAAGCTTAACGGTCGCCGTCCCTTCGACGTGGCCGCCGCCAAGCAGCTGATGGCGGATGCTGGTTATGCGGACGGTTTCTCGATCCAGCTCGATTGCCCCAACAACCGCTACATCAACGACGAAGGCATCTGCCAGGCGGTGGTCGGCATGCTGGCGAAGATCGGCGTCAAGGTCTCCTTGTCGGCGATTCCCAAGACCCTCCATTTCCCCAAGATCAAAAGCCGGGAGACCGATTTCTACATGCTCGGCTGGGGCGTCTCGACCCTCGATTCCCACTATGTGTTCAATTACCTGACCAAGGGTGGTGACAAGAATTGGAATGGGACCGGCTTCGATGACCCCGCGATCAACCAATTGATCGACGACATGGCGACGGAAGTCGATTTCGCCAAGCGCGATGCGATGATCGAGACCGTGTGGCAGAAGATGCGCGATAACGTCAATTACCTGCCGCTTCACCATCAAGTCATCGTATGGGCGATGAGCGACAAGCTTGATATCCCCATCGTCGCCGACGACGGTGTGCGTTTCATCTACACCAAGTTCAACAAGTAGCAGGCCAGTCGGACAGAGCCCCCTGGATGCGCCATAATGGCGCATCCAGGGGTTTGCCTGTTCAATTCGTCCAAGATTTCTAATCGCCAATGATTTCCTACGTCATCCAAAGGGTCTTGCAGGCCATCGCCGTGATGCTAGCCGTCGCGTTGGTTTCCTTCCTGCTGTTCAATTTTGTCGGCGACCCCATCGACAACATGATCGGCCAGGATGCGAGCATCGACGACCGCGAGGCCATGCGCGAGGCGCTCGGCCTCAACGATCCCTTTCTCATCCAGTTCGGCCGCTTCACCGGCAGGGCGTTGCAAGGTGAATTCGGCATTTCCTATCGCATCCAGCGCCCCGTTTCGGAACTCATCAAGGAGCGCATGCCGGCGACCCTGGAACTGGTCGCCGTCTCGGCGGTCCTCGCCCTGCTGATCGGCATTCCGCTCGGCGTCTACACGGGGATCAATCGTTATTCCTGGATCAGCCGGGTGATCCTCACCCTGTCCCTGGTCGGGGTTTCGCTACCGACCTTCGTCATCGGCATCCTCTTGATCTATCTATTCGCAGTGATCTGGGGGGTGCTGCCGTCTTTCGGCCGCGGCGAGGTGGTGCAGCTCGGCGCCTGGTCGACTGGCTTCCTCACGGTGACCGGATGGAAGGCGATCATCTTGCCCTCGGTCACCCTGTGCCTGTTCCAACTGACCCTGATCCTGCGCCTGGTGCGCTCGGAAATGCTCGAGGTTATGCGCACCGACTATATCAAGTTCGCCCGCGCCCGGGGCCTGAGCGAGAACATGATCAATTTCGGCCATGCCCTAAAGAATACCCTGGTGCCGGTGATCACCATCGCCGGCCTCAACATCGGCTCGCTGATCGCTTTTTCGATCATCACCGAGACCGTGTTTCAGTGGCCCGGCATGGGATTTTTGTTCATCCAGGCGGTGGGTTTCGCCGACATCCCGGTGATGGCCGCCTATCTGGTGCTGGTCGCCCTGGTCTTTGTGTCCATCAATCTGATCGTCGATGTCCTCTATTTCGTGGTCGATCCCCGCTTGCGCGCCGACAAGGCCGTCTCGGCCGGCAACGATAACTAGGGCTGGAAGAGCCGTGGCTATATCCGAACGGAAGGGCAAGCCCGCGCTGGGAGCCATCGCCCGCGCCCTGGATAGCGATATATTCCACAGCTTCATCCATTCGCCGGTGACGGTGATCTCGGCGGTGGTCACCCTTGTCTTCTTCATCGGCGCCGCTTTCGCGCCCTGGCTGGCGCCGTTTGATTCATTCGACCCCGGCGCGCTCGATCTGATGGACGCCTTCACGCCGCCGGCTTGGGCCGAGGGCGGCGTGCCGCAATTCTTCCTCGGCACCGACGATCAGGGCCGCGACATCCTGTCGACTATCATGTACGGCAGCCGGGTGTCGCTCACCGTCGGCTTCGTCGCCGTCTCCTTCTCCATCGTGCTCGGCGTCGGGTCGGGTCTTTTGGCCGGCTACCTGGGCGGCTGGGTGGAAACCATCGTCATGCGCTTAGCCGATGTGCAGCTTACCATCCCGGCAATTCTGGTGGCCCTGATGATCGACGGGGTAGCGCGCATCATGGTGCCGTTCCACCTGCGCGACCAAATGGCCATTTATGTCCTGATCCTGGCCATCGGCATCTCCGACTGGCCGCGCTATGCCCGAGTCACCCGGGGTTCCGTCATGGTCGAAAAGAATAAGGAGTATGTCTCCGCGGCCCGGGTCATCGGCGTCCATCCGCTGTTCATCATGCTGCGCCATATCCTGCCCAACGTCATGGGGCCGGTTCTGGTGCTCGGCACCATCGGTCTGGCCCTGGCGATCATCACCGAAGCGACCCTGTCGTTTCTCGGCATCGGCGTGCCGCCGACGACGCCCTCTCTCGGAACCCTGATCCGGGTCGGCAATAATTTTCTGTTTTCCGGCGAATGGTGGATCACTCTGTTCCCCTCGGCCGCCCTGGTCATCCTGGTTCTTGCGGTCAATCTGTTGGGCGACTGGCTGCGCGACGCCCTCAACCCGAAGCTCCGCTAGACAGACCCCATGGCGCTGCTCGAAGTTAAGAACCTGAGGGTCGAATTTCCCACCCGGCGCGGCACCCTGCTCGCCATCAACGACATTTCCTTTTCCATCGACCAGGGCGAGGTCTTGGGGGTGGTCGGCGAATCCGGCGCCGGCAAGTCCCTGACCGGGGCCGCCATCATCGGTCTGCTCGAGCCGCCGGGCCGCATCGCTGGGGGCGAGATCTGGCTCGAAGGCCAGCGCATTGACGGGCTCGACTATAAAGCCATGAGCAGTATCCGCGGCGCTCGGATCGGCGCTATTTTCCAAGACCCCCTGACCAGCCTCAACCCGCTCTACACCATCGGTCGCCAGTTGACCGAGACCATCATCGTCCATAGCGGCATGAGTAAGAAGGCGGCGCTTGCGCGAACCATCGAGCTGCTCGCGGAAGTCGGCATCCCGGCGCCGGACCAGCGCATCGATTCCTATCCCCATGAATTCTCCGGCGGCATGCGCCAGCGGGTGGTCATCGCCCTGGCCTTGTGCGCCAATCCGGGGCTGATCATCGCCGACGAGCCGACCACGGCGCTCGATGTGTCGATCCAGGCGCAGATCATCGCCCTGCTCAAGCACCTGTGCCGCAATCACGGCACGGCGGTCATGCTGATCACCCACGACATGGGGGTCATCGCCGAGACGGCGGACCGGGTGGCGGTGATGTACGCCGGCCGGATCGCCGAGATCGGTCCAGTCCGCGAAGTCATCCAGCACGCCCAGCATCCCTATACCATGGGCCTGATGGACTCGATCCCGATAATCGGCCATGACGTGGAGCGGCTGAGGCAGATCAATGGCGCCATGCCGCGCCTCAACGAGATTCCCAACGGCTGCGCCTTCAGCCCACGCTGTCCCCGCGCCATGGACCGCTGTTTCGTCGACCGCCCGGAGTTGATGCCGACGGAGCAGAGCGGCCAGGCCGCCTGCTGGCTCTTCGGAGAGGGGAATAGCGATGGGGGTGGCGATGGCTGACGCCCTGCTTCGGATCGAGGGTCTGGCCAAGCATTTCGATGTCTCGAAAGGCTGGCTGACCCGCATGATCGAGAACCAGCCGAGGCGTATCCTGAAAGCCGTGGACGGCATCGATTTTGAAATCCGCAAGGGCGAAACCTTCAGCCTGGTCGGCGAATCCGGCTGCGGTAAATCGACCGTGGCGAAGCTCGTCGTCGGGCTTCATAGGCCCTCGGGCGGGCGCATTATTTTCGACGGCGCCGACACCGCCGAGGCCACCAGCCGTAAGCAGTCGGCGGCGCTCCGGCGGCGCTGGCAGATGATTTTCCAGGACCCCTACGCCAGCCTCAACCCGCGCTGGCGGGTGCTCAATATCATCGCCGAGCCGATCCGTATGTTCAAGCTGGCGAAGGACGCCCAAGAGATCGAAGACCGCGTGGCGGCGTTGCTCACCCAGGTCGGCATGTCGCCGGCGGACGGCGAAAAATTTCCCCATGAATTTTCCGGCGGCCAGCGCCAGCGCATCTCCATCGCCCGTGCCCTGTCCAGCGAGCCGGAATTCCTGATCTGCGACGAACCGACATCGGCGCTCGATGTCTCCGTGCAATCGCAAATTCTCAATCTGATGAAGGATTTGCAACAGCAACTCGGCCTGACCTATCTCTTCATCAGCCATAATCTGGCCGTCGTCTATCACGTCTCCGACCATATCGGCGTCATGTACCTCGGCCGGCTCTGCGAAATAGCCCCGGCCATGGAGCTGTTTGCCAACCCCAGGCACCCCTATACGCGACTGCTGCTCGACACCATTCCGGACCTCAATATGAGCGGCCGGGCGCGGCAGCCCGTCCAGGGCGAGGTTCCGAACCCGATCAACCCGCCGAACGGCTGCGCCTTCCATCCGCGCTGCCCTTTCGCCAACGACCGCTGCCGCGACGAGATACCCGTACCGCAAGTCAAAGACAGCGGAATGATCGCCTGCCACGCGGTCGAAGAAGGCCGCCTGTAAGATTAGCCCCGATCGATGAACCCGGCGCCGGCGCCGTGCAGTCGGGAGGGCGCTGTCAGAGCAAGCTGACTTGAGTCGGCGGGGTACGTCTCGTCGCGTCTGTGAATGAGGAATCCATTCGGCAGTGTCAGGGCAAAATTGCTTGAGCGCCGAAAGTGCATCTCGTAGCGTCCCGGGATGAAACATCCATTCCGCTATTTCAAGACCTCGCCCGAGATTATCCGTTTGGCGGTCATGATGTATGTCC
>ERZ813253.223-NODE-223-length-22155-cov-4.796895_pt1 | contig 22155 bp, 22 predicted proteins | sample MGYA00520893_ERZ813253 | MGnify/ENA primary metagenome ERZ813253 (study PRJEB31669, sample SAMD00080414) | marine metagenome | biome: oceanic hadal pelagic zone biome; feature: marine hadalpelagic zone; material: sea water | place: Pacific Ocean:Izu-Bonin Trench...
AGGAGCAGGAGCAGGAGCAGGAGCAGGAGCAGGAGCAGGAGCAGGTGCTGGTTCGGCAGCGGGAGCTTCAGCTTTATCTAAAGTACTATAATTCATACCCGCATAAGCCGGACAACGGCCAAAGTATCCGGTGGCGATTAATACCAGACCGATAAGCAGTAATAAAATACTGGCCGTAAAAATAGAAATAAAGACTGCTACTGTGCCGACCAGTAAACGTATTCTTTGTTCTCTTTCGCCAACGTTAATGACGGGGTTTATCACCTTTTTATAGTCAAAGCTCATTGTTATTCACTCTCATGTTGTTATTTAATGGTAAGTATTCAAACAGTTAACAAACACTCTATATATAATACATCAAATATAGACAACTATTTTAATAGTTCAAGCAACAACCTAACACTTATGGATAAAACTAAAATCATTAATCCTTTAAACGATGTCCAGCGCCAAGCAGTTTCTGCACCTACGGGTTCAATGCTGGTATTAGCGGGTGCCGGTAGCGGTAAGACTCGCGTGTTAGTACACCGAATAGCCTGGCTGATTCAGATAGAGGGTATCGCGCCGCAAAGCATTCTGGCGGTGACTTTTACCAACAAGGCGGCAGACGAGCTCAAACATCGCGTTCTACAGTATCTGGGTGATGCAAACTTGACCCCACCGAATGAGCCTCATAAACTTAAAACATTTGAGTTAGCCAATAAAGCACTTGCGCAATCTAGCAAACAAGGCTGGGATTTATTAAACAATCCTTCTCGAATAAAAATAAGCACCATTGACGCATTGTCGAGTTTAATTGTGTCGAAATATCCAACGGTTAAACAACTCATCCCGCCAAGAGTGATGGCCGATCGATATGAGTATGAAGCGTTCTACCAAAGTGCTGCAGAGAACACCTTCAGGCTTTTAGAAGATAATGAGTTTAAAGAGCCGATTGCGAGCGTCTTGCTTCATTTGGACAACCATGTTGAAAAGTTTTATCGGCTATTGATACAAATGCTTGCCAAGCGAGAGCAGTGGCTGCCAAGGCTTTATCAACAAGGCGTGCTTGAGATCGACGTGCTAAAGAAAACCGCGCAAAAGATCATTACTGAGCATTTATTGAAATTAGAGGCAATTACCTCAAGCGTTTTTGATGAGGTGTTTTTTAAATCTATAAAAGAAAATGATTTGGTTATCAGTGAGCTGCCAGACCCAAGCATTGAGGCGCTAGATGCTTGGATTAGTTTGGCAAACTTATGTCTAACGTCAAAGGGGCAGTGGCGTAAAACCGTTGATAAGAGACAAGGGTTTAATCCTACGCTAAAAGAACAAAAAAAAGCCTTCATCTCAACTCTTGAAAAGCTAAGCCTTGAGGATGAATTGAGAGAAGCTTTATTTGAGTTAACATCACTGCCAGAACCAGATCATAGTGAGGCAGATTATCAAGTTCTACAAAATATCAGCCAAGTGTTGAAACTGGCTGTTGCTCAATTAAAACTTTTATTTGAAGCCAACAATGTCTTTGATTTTGCTGAGCTAGGTCTCAATGCATCACAAAAATTAGACGATCTAGAAGGGGTGAGCGATGTTGCTTTATTTCTAGATTATAAAATCGAGCATTTGCTAATTGATGAGTTTCAGGATATCTCTTATTCACAGTTTTCTTTAATAGAAAAACTACTTTCGAATTGGCAGGATGACTCTGGAAAAACCCTGTTTTTAGTGGGTGATCCGATGCAATCCATTTATCGCTTTAGAGAGAGTCAAGTGGGTATTTTCCTTCAGGTAAAAGAAAACGGTTTTGCCGACATTCGACTAAAATACATTCAACTTAACGATAATTTCAGGTCAATTAAGAGCATTGTTGATTGCAATAATAGATATTTTTCGGCTATTTTTCCGAGTAAAGATAATGTTGTTAACGGCGCCATTCACTACGCTAATTCGTTAGCAATTTCGCAGAGTGTGGATGATGAATCCGTTAGTTTTTATCCGTTTTTATCTGGCATGGCTCAACAGGAGGCGATGCAAGTGTGTGAGATTGTCAAAGGCTCACTTGCTGAAAATCCCTGTGATGAAATAGCAATCTTGGTTAGATCGAGAAGCCATCTTGACGACATTATTAACGTTTTTCAATTAAACGGCATTGATTATGAGGCGGTTAAAACAACCACACTACGCTCACATTTATTTACTCGAGACTTGCTCAGTTTAGCGCGAGCCATGCTTTCACTTGGTGATAAACTTGCTTGGTTAGCTCTGCTTCGCGCGCCGTGGTGTGGCATACTACTTAAGGATTTACTGATCCTTGGTGAGTCGGATAATATGACAATTTATCACCAATTGAGTCATGCTGAAATCATTCACTCATTGAGCGATGACGCGCGAGCGCGCGCTCAAGTAATGCAACAAATACTGCGTGAGGCCATTAACAACGACGGGCGTTTTTCGTTTGTCGAGCGTTTCAGTTATGTGCTCAATAAGTTAGCACCTAGTGCGCTCTTGGACGATGAAAAGCGCAGTATTAAATCGCAATTCCTTGCAATCTTGCACCATTGTGAATCACGTGACAGGCTGGCGCTTGAACCAATAGAAGCAATGCTAGCAGATTTATACGCTCCTTATCGCTCAGAGCGAGTTAAATTGATGACCATTCATCAAGCCAAAGGCCTAGAGTTTGATGTTGTCATCATGCCAGGGCTTGGCAAAAAAGGAAAATCAGACACCTTACCATTGATCCAATTAAAGGCCTTGGCCAATAGAAATCTGTTGCTAGCACCGATTAAATCTGCTTTTGAAAAAGACGAAAGCCAAACTTATACCTATCTCAAACACCTAGATAAAAAGCAAAATTTTTTTGAAATGATGCGTTTGTTATATGTTGCAATGAGTCGTGCAAAAAAGAAAATTCACCTGCTGGGGCATGTGAATGAGGGCGGCGAGGCGACAAAAAACACTTTATTGAATTATATTTTGCCTTTTTTCAAAAACTCAATGATTCTACCTGAGAAGTCTGTTGGGCAGGAGACTCAAAGTGTTTTATCTCATCAATTCGTGCGCTATGAGTCCTTGCCAAGTGCTGATAATATCGGCACTGAAATTGCGGACGAATCGTTTAATTTGTCAAAAAATCTTGATTTGCTCTATCAAAGCGCCCTAGGTACGGCTGTGCACCATTTCTTGGAGTTTGAGATTTTTGCACCAGATAAAAAAAGTATTGAAATAAAGCTATTGCAACTCGGCGTACCAAGTAAGTTACGCCCTGTGGCCGGTGAAAAAATAATCGAATTATTGGCTAACAGCAGAAAAGATTCGACATTTGATTGGTTATTTCAAACAAGGGAAAGCACCCAAGTAGAGGCTGAATTTGGCCACGTTGAGGGCTTAATTATTATTGATAGGCTGTTTATTGAGAACGACGTTCTATGGATTATCGATTTCAAGACCGTGTCTCCCGCGCCAAGTGAGCCTAAAGCTGTCTTTGTTGAGCGTGTTAAAAAACAACATCAAGCGCAGTTAACACACTACCAAGACGTTTTAGAGGGCGTGTTTAAACTGCCGTCAAAAACTGCGATTTACTGCCCAGCAATCGGTGAGCTAATCTGTCTATAAATACACTAGACATAGCTTATTTTTATCTCTATGATTGGCATCTATTTACAAGTCTCTTAGAATCATGAATGAAACTAGCGAAATTATCGGATGGCACGAGTATAGTGAAAGCCTTGGTGGACGGAAAATCAGGACCATTAATCCGGTCATTCAAAGCGGTTCTACCGTTTTGTTTGAAAACTATGAGTACATGCTTTCAGCGAAAAATGGCGAGTATCCTGGGGTGACTTACGGTACCGGTGGATTGACAACGCAAAAGGCTTTTGAAACCGCGCTTTGTCAGCTTGAAAACGGCCAAATGACAAAGACTTTCCCTTCCGGTATTAGCGCCATTATCAATACTTTGATGGCATTTACCGAGAGCGGCGACGAGGTACTTCTGTGCGATAATGTCTACGGTCCTACGGCAAGGTTTTGTTACAAAGTCTTGGTAAAATACGGAGTTAAGATTAGTCTAATTGCCGCTGATATTGGCGCCGAGATTGATGCGCAAATTACTGACAAAACCAAGCTGATTTTTCTCGAGTCTCCGGGCTCTCATACCTTTGAAATTCAAGATATTCCTGCGATTACAAAAATCGCCCAAGAACGAAACATTATTACCGTCATTGATAATACTTGGGCGACGCCTTTGCATTTAAAGCCACTTGATTTGGGTATTGATGTTTCTATTCATTCGGCGACCAAATATATATGCGGTTACTCTGACGTGCTACTTGGCACTGCGACGGTGAATGAAAAAGTTGCCGCTGTATTTGATTCTTTTTATCACAGCTTAGAAAACTACGGCAACCCGCACGATTGCTATTTAGCACTGAGAGGGTTGCGAACATTAGAAGTGCGACTCAAGGCCCATGAAAAATCGGCATTTGTAATTGCAAGTTGGTTGGAGACTCATCAACTTGTGGAAAAAGTGATTCATCCAGGGCTGCCTTCTCATCCGCAACACGATTTATGGAAAAGGGATTTTGCAGGTGCAGCAGGTCTTTTTGCTTTCACCTTTAAACAAGACTACTCCGTTGAGCAAATCGGTGCATTTGTTAATTCCCTGAAAATGTTTGGTCTAGGTTTTAGCTGGGGTGGATTTAAAAGTTTAATTACTGCTGGCAAGTTCAAGCGAGGTGGCGAGTGGAGTCATCACGGCAAACATCTGATTCGACTCAGTATAGGTCTTGAAAATTCCGAGGATTTGACTCAAGACTTGATTCAAGGTTTTTCCAATCTTTAAGGGTTTTTAAAGCACTTTATAAACAAAGACCTGACCTTTAATTTCAGGCTCTGTGAGCGGTATACTGGAAAATGGCGGTGTTTCCCACACGTTGACAAGGTGCCCTTTATTTACATATTGACTCAGTTTGTCAAAGTATAGCTGACATTGAGGTACCGCGACCCGTAGGCTGAAAACTAGATAACCGTCTGACTCGGTAATACGCGTTATCTATTCAAAAGTTTCTGCAGGGGAGTGCCCAGGGCCAAGGGTGCCGAAACATATAGTATTTGAAAAAGCGTTGTCTTCGAAGTCGAGCTTCTTACCTAGAGTCATATGACGAAGATTGTTGTGTATGTTTTTCTTGCTCGCAACCTTAAACACGCCCTCAGATATATCAATACCATTGATATGTTTAAAATTTGCTAGGTGCAAGAGTTCGGCTTGCATTCCGGTGCCACTGCTATAGCCTGCATCAAGAATTTTGCCACGTTCGTTGTCGATGTATTTTGCAAAAATCATTGCGTCAGCACTGGGGGTGAGAAGGCCATAACTTAAAGCATCTTTATCATATTCCTCAGCTTATTCATCGTAGGCTTGATTTGACTGAGAGGTGTTTTTTGCCTCATAGGCGGCGTTTAGTTTTGCGTTTTGTATTTGCATCTTTTTCCCTCCTAAAGGTTCGATTATAACTTTAGCTTAGCCTTTTATCGTTCAGAACGGTTATCCGTTGCATGTGGCGAATGCTCGGTAGATAATCGCAAATCGCGTAATGATGGGTAATGCGGTTATCCCAGATGGCAATCGAGTTGTTATGCCAGCGAAAACGCACTTGGAATTCCGGCTTGGCCATATGTTGAGACAAATAGTGCAAAATTCTATCGCTTTCACCTTGAATCATACCAACAATGTGACGAGTAAAAGACTGATTGACATTTAAGTACTTTAGTCCGCTAACAGGATGCGTGTCGATAATTTTATGCACTGCCGAGCCGGTGTCTTTGAGGGCATTATTAACCGCCTCAATACCGCCTTTTTTGTAAAAATCGTTTCTAAAAGTGCCAATATCGTGTATTGCTTCGAGTCCTTCAAGCTGAGTCTTCCACCCATCTGGCAGGTTGTCATAAGCCGCACTGGTACTTGCCCAAAGCGTATCACCGCCCACCTTCGGCACGTCAACAGCGTGCAGAATCGAGGTAAATGGTGGGTTGGCTTTAAAGGTCATGTCTTTATGCCAGTCATTGGTGTCGGGCACAATGCCACCACCGCTTTTCAGCAGCACAATGTTTTCATGGCTCTCAACATGTGGATAAACCGGATGAGGGGGCTCAGGATCGCCAAAGCTTTCGGCCAGTTTTAAATGCGCCTGCGGCGATAAGTTTTGATCACGAAAAAAAATGACTTGATGATCAATCAGCGCATCATAGATTTGATCGAAGATTTCGTTTGTCAAGTCGTTGTTGAGAGCGACTCCTGATATTTCAGCGCCAATTGCGCCTGTAATCTTCTCTATTTTAAGCATGATTTATCCCCTCCAAAAAAAACCGACACTTTAACTTAAAATCTGAAAAAAAGCAATGATTTTTCTAGCCAATGCGCACCTGTTAGGCGTCACGCTTTATCCACCATAACAACAATACAAGTTGAAGTACCAATATTGGCAAAACGGATAGTAGTGTTAACTCCCAAGAGTAATTAAATACAAACCAACCAGCACAGAGGGCAGCAGTTGCTTGAAAACCAAAAGTTAGAAAATCATTTAGTGATTGGACTTTGTATTTTTCATTTTCACTGTAGGCGCGTGGTAGTAAGCTGGTGCCACCAACAAAGAGAAAATTCCAACCAAGTCCTAGGAGTATCAATGAAAACCAATAATGAACCAGGTCATGACCTTGATAAGCAACAATAATGGCGAAAATTAAGATGATAACTCCCATCAGCATCATTCGTGAAATGCCAGTATGTTTGACAATTACGGCGGTAAAAAGGGATGGCAGGAACATGGCAAAAACATGACTCTGGATAACGTATTTCGTTTGTTCCAAAGTAAAGCCATCCATCACATGCATGCTGACTGGTGTGGCTGTCATCACGAAACTCATTACAACATAGCCTGTGATTGCCGAGGAGACAGCCACTAGAAATACACCTTGGGTCATAATTTCGCTTAATTTTCGCTTTGAGTGACCCTTGTCTGGGTTGAACTTCTTTGCTGGTACAAACATTGAAAGTAGTAAAAAGGCAACAACGAACAATAGGTCTAGTAATAAGAACGAGCCAACAAACTCTGTCTGAAACCAATTCCTACCTAGGGTGGCAACTTCAGTTCCAAGGTAGGCCGACAGTATACCCCCCAATAGCACAACTGCAGTAGCACTGGCTCGTTGGTCAACGTCCACGCTTTCAATTGCTGCAAAACGAAATTGGTACATTGTTGCAAAGGTGGCGCCAAAAGCAAAGCTTATAAGGCAAAAAAGTACAAAAGAGCTAACTACGAGAGATACAATGCCAACAATGCTGAGGGCAAAGGTATAGATACAAGCACAAAGAAAAATCTTTCTTCTTCCATAAAGTGCCATCAATCGAATGACTGGGATAACACTAAATGCTGTACCAACAACGCTGAGGGCAACCGGCAAAGTTGACAAGCTTTTGATTGGCGTAAGTTTTTCGCCAATAATACCGCCAACGAAAACTATAAAAACACTTAATGACATAAAAAGCGCCAAGCTCAGTGTCAAAATCCATACATTTTTCGGCAGTTGGAACACAGGGTGAGAGCGGTTGTGGTGAGATGGAATTATAAACCTATTTGGTTTGATAATGGATGGTGGTATGATGTTACAAAATTATTTTGTTCTATCTTTTAAATGGAGAAATTTAATGGAAGATTTTGCAATTATTGGTTTTATTTTTGGGTTAGCGTCTTTTGCGAAAGTAGTGCACCTAGAAAAAACACTTAAGACCCAGTGCGTCTTGAATAAGGATTATAAATCGAAATGACCAGTATCGAAGAAATGAAAGAAGGAATTAGCCATCAAGAGGGTTTTTTTGATGGCGTTCGTGGCGCTAAAACTTACTATCAATGCTGGTTGCCAGAGAGTGAACCAAAGGCTGTGCTGTTTATTGTTCACGGTTTGGCTGAGCACTCAGGCAGGTATATGCATATTGTCAACTACTTTGTACCTCTGGGTTATGCGGTGTATGGTCACGATTACTTTGGTCATGGTAAAACTGAAGGCACACGAGTTTTTGTCGAGCAATTTGAAGATATCACCGGGCCGCTAAAAACGTATTTTGATAGGGTGCATTCTCAGCAACCCGACAAGCCTATTTTTTTGCTTGGCCACAGTTTGGGTGGCCTTATTAGCTCAAGGTATTTGCTCGATCACCAGTCTGATTTTGCTGGCGCGATATTGTCAGGGCCATTGATTAGAGCGTCAGATCATCCTTCGCCATTTCTTCTTTTTCTTTTAAACCTCGTTTCAGCCATCGTGCCAAAATTGGGTGTTAGGCAGTTGGAATCTGACGCAATGAGCACGGATCCTAAAGAAGTTGAGGGCTATGTGAAAGACCCTTTAGTGCATTCGGGAAAGGTAACAGCAGGAATTTCAGTTGCGATGTTTAGTGCTATAAAGTATGTGACAAGCCATGCGAGTCAGATAACCTTGCCGCTGTTAATTGTACAAGGCGGAGCGGATGCTACAGTCGATCCGGCGGGGGCACAACTGCTGCACGACACAGTTGGTTCTAGCGACAAAACTATTACCATTTATGAGGGTTATTATCATGAAGTATTTAATGAAACCGAACCTAGACGCAACCAAGTGTTCAATGATATGCAGATATGGCTGGAATCGCATATTCCATTAAAATCATAATTAAATGACTGGACTGATTGCTATGTAAATAATCAGCATCTATAAATTGGGTTAAATAATGAAAACAAAAAATGAAATTGTTGAAAGTTGGCTACCAAGATATACAGGAGTCCCTTTAAGTGAATTTGGCGACTATATTCTATTGACTAATTTTTCAGATTATGTCGAGATGTTTGCTGATATTTACAAAGTAAGTATTTCTGGTGTAGATAAGCCAATGCAAGTGGCCACTGCTAAGAATATTTCTATCATCAATTTTGGCATGGGGAGTTCCATGGCCGCTACGGTCATGGATCTGCTTTCGGCGGTTAAACCAAAAGCGGTATTATTTCTGGGGAAGTGTGGTGGATTAAAGAAGAAGATCAAACTTGGTGACCTTATTTTGCCCATAGCGGCAATCAGAGGCGAAGGCACGAGTAACGAATATTTGCCACCTGAAATACCTGCATTGCCGTCTTTTCTTTTGCAAAGAGCCGTTTCATCTGTGATTACGAGTCATCATTTGGATTATTGGACTGGCACAATCTACACCACCAATAGAAGAGTTTGGGAGCATGATAATGAGTTTAAAAAGTACTTAAGAAAAATAAGAGTGGCTGGAATTGATATGGAAACAGCAACTATTTTCTTGGTTGGCTTTGTCAATGAAATTCCGCGTGGCGCTTTATTGCTTGTATCGGACAATCCAATGACACCAGAAGGTGTCAAAACCAAAGAAAGTGATAGTAAAGTTACCAAGCAATTTGTCAGGAGACATTTAGAAGTTGGAATCGATTCCCTGCTTGAGATAATCAATTCAGGCGAATCAGTCAAGCATTTGCGGTTTTAGTTTTAGCTGTAATTATGTAGATTAATCAGTGATATTAAGCGCTTTTTGGTAAGGTTATCGGCGAATGAGGAGCGTATAGCCATGCGAGAAATTCCTTGCAATTGTTCTATCTTAAGATTGAAGTGTAGTGCGCTATATTGGTATTCTTGGCCAACGCTGGTACAAAAGAATGGCGGGTCATCCGAGTTTAAGCTGATACTTATTGCTGCCTGCCTCTAAAATCTGCTTTAAGGTATGTGAGAGCATCAGTCAGAATATATGTACATAGTTAACGTATTTAATAATCAATAAGGCGCATTTACACCATGTTTTAATGAAATAAAAACTCATTACTTTTGAAGTAAAACGATTAGAGAGTGGCTAGTGAGCACGTTAGAAATTAATAAGCTTTAAGTCTTTCCCAGATCTCACTATGTGCTATTTTTAGTGGGACGCTTCCAGTTGCCCAGGGTGGTTTGTTTATTTCGACTAAGGGAAAGAGATTCGTCTGGCACATCTTTGGTAATTGTCGAACCCGCTCCAATGGTCGCGTTTTTACCAATTGTCACAGGCGCAATTAATTGTGTATCAGAGCCGATAAAGGCACCGTCTTTGATGACGGTTTGATATTTATTTGCTCCATCATAATTGCAAGTAATAACACCGGCGCCAACATTAACGCCCTTGCCAAGGGTGCTGTCACCCACGTAGCTATGGTGTGACACTTTTGAAGCGTCACCAATGGTTGATTTTTTAACTTCTACGAAGTTACCTATTTTGGCATTGTTGCCTATACGACTTTCTGGGCGAAGGCGCGCAAAAGGCCCGATGGTTGTATTGGATCCAACGGTTGAGTCTTCAATTATTGAATTTGCCTTAATTTCTGAATTATCACCGATTTTAGCGTTTTTTATAATACAGTTCGGTGCAATTGTAACATTATCACCCAGCGTATTGTTGCCTTCAAAGACGACATTAATATCAATGACGCAGTCTTTGCCAAAACTAAGCTTGCCTCGACAATCGAAGCGAGCAGGATCTTTTACACCAAGGCCGCCGGTCATAAATTCAGCAACTTGTTTTTGTTGAATCACTCTTTCTAGCTCTGCCAATTGGTTTTTGTCGTTAACACCCATCACTTGTTTTGCGCTATCACAAATAAAAGATGAAATATTAACACTATTCGCATTCGCCATCTCGACAATATCGGTTAAATACAATTCACCTTGGGCATTGTTTGTTGTGAGATTGTTAAGATAGTTTCGCAAAAGTGAAGCCTTTACAGCCACAATGCCGGTACTAATCTCATTAATTTCTAATTCCCTCTCACTGGCATCCTTTTGCTCAACAATAGCGATAATTTCGCCCGTTGCATTTCTTTTGATACGGCCATAGCCATCAGGATTTTTCAACACGACGCTCAGTAGTGCAAAACCCGAGTCTGCAGCTTTTTCGATGAGCATGCTTAAGGTAATGCTTTGAATCAGAGGCACATCGCCATAAAGAACAAGACAAACAGAATTATCATCAATATCTGGCATCACTTGTTGCACGGCATGCCCCGTGCCCAGCTGTTCTTTTTGCACAACCCAATTGACGTCCTGATTGAGAACTGAGCCTTTAACCAGCTTTGCGCCATGACCAATGACAATGTTTAGATTAGCGTCCAGAGGAAGTGCTGCATCGATAACGTGCTGCAAAAGGGTTTTATCTGAGAGTTGCTGTAGAACTTTAGGTGTTTTCGATTTCATTCGACTGCCATCACCAGCAGCCAAAATAATCACATCTATTGTTGGCATAAATAATATGGGTTCTTTTTGAAAGGAATTATAATCAAGCGCCTAAGGTAAAATTTCAAAATACAGTTGATTGAGAGAGAAATGTTACCCTTTTATTCACAACAGAGATTGAATGCGTAAAAAAATTGAGAGCTGAATTCATCGGCACTTTTATTTTGGTTTTTGCAGGAACTGGCGCAGTCATGGTTAATGATATTACCGGCGCATTAAGTCATGCGGGTGTTTGCACTGACTTTTAGCTTTGTTATTGTTGCATTGATTTACAGTTTTTCTCACGTCTCTGGCACGCATTTTAATCCTGCAGTAACGATTGCCTGTTATGCGATGGGTGAGTTTGATAGAAAACGCCTTTTACCTTATGTCAGCGCTCAAATACTGGGTGGTATTACGGTAAGTGTTGTGCTTTTTTATCTACTTCAAGAAGATTTTACCGAGCTCTCAGAAGTCAGTTATTTAGGCGACACTGCCACGTGGCTCAGTGGCACAATCGTTTGGTTTTGAGTTTTTGCCTGTATTTATTTTGATCCTGGTGATTAGCTCTTCGGGCGTTCGCGGTAAGGCCATCAAAGATTTTGCCGGCCCAATCACTGGTGCCAGCATGAACCCAGCACGCAGCTTTGGACCAGCATTGGTTAGAGCGGGTATTTTAAACACTTGTGGCTTCTAGATTGTAGCGACAATTTTGGGCGCTGTGTTGGCAGTTTTGGTTTTTGTCAAACTGATTCATGTAGAGAACAAAGGAACTTCCAAGTAAAAAAAGTACTCATTCTTTGCACAGTTAATGGCGTTCGATCCATTACTTCGGAGGCTTTAATTAATGCTGAATTGTGTCAAGCTATACAAGCATTTTCTAGTGGCGTTGCAGCAAGTGGCAGTGTTTATCCTAGCACCAAGAGGATATTACAAATTCACGATATCTGGCGAGATGGATATCACTCCAAAAAATTGAGAATGCTTATCCATATTGATTTTGATTTGGTGGTGACAGTCTGTGACCGTGCCAGTCAAACTTTCCCAATTTTTCCGGATACGACAGAGATTACCCATCTTGGTTTTGAAGATCCTGATGGCGGGGATGAGCAAGTCTTTGAGCTTTTTTTTAATCAAATGAAGGCGAGACTGCTGCCTTATACGCGCAGCGCATAAACTTAGTTTTTTTCTATTGTAAGTCATCTTACAGACATTAAAATGTGTAACTAACATTTATGAATTCTGGAGCTATTGGTAATGGCTAGAAATGATATTTCGAGTTTATTTGGAAAATCCCCAATTAACCCATTGCAACAGCACATGAAACAAGTGCATTTGTGCCTTAAAGAGTTTGCTTTTTTTGCTAAGGCTGCTAGTGAGGAGAATTGGGAGAAGGCAGAGGTATCTCGCAACTCAATTATCAAAAAAGAAAACAAAGCGGATGAATTGAAGAAGAAGTTGCGGATGAATTTGCCCAGCACCTTTATGATGCCGTTTTCTCGTCGAGACCTTCTTGATCTGCTTTTAATTCAAGACTCTATTGCTAATATTACTAAAGACCTTGCAGGCTTAATGACAACGCGCAAGATGGTTTTTCCAGTAGAAATTGCACATGAATTTCTAGACTTGGTTACTGTTTGCGTCAATACCTCGGATGCGGCGCTAGAAGCGATTAATGAGTTGGATGAATTATTAGAAACCGCCTTTAGCAGCCGTGAGCGCAAAGTTGTTGATGCGATTGTGACTAGGATTAATGCCTTAGAACACGAGTCCGATAAAATGCAACACCAGATTCGTACCAAGCTATTTGCCTTAGAGACAACATTGCCACCGGTGGATGTGATGTTTTATTATCGCGCTATCGAGTGGCTAGGTGAAACAGCCGACGCCGCCCAAAAAGTGGGATCGCGCTTAGAAGTCATGCTGGCTAAATAACAGGAGGTCAATATGGAAATTATTGCAAATTATGGCGATCTATTGCTATTCATGGCGGTGGCTTTTGGTTTATTCATGGCATGGGGCGTTGGCGCTAATGATGTGGCTAATGCGATGGGCACATCGGTCGGCTCTGGTGCCATCACCATTAAACAAGCAATTATCATTGCAGTTATTTTTGAGTTTTCGGGCGCAATTCTTGCGGGCGGAGAAGTCACGGCAACGATTCGAAAAGGCATTTTAGATGCATCACTCTTTGCGGATGACCCGCATTTGTTGGTTTACGGTATGTTGGCTTCATTGCTCGCTGCTGGTTTCTGGTTAATGATTGCCTCATCCTTAGGTTGGCCTGTGTCAACAACGCACTCAATTGTCGGTGCTATTGTTGGTTTTGGTGCGGTAGGCGTTGGCGTGGATGCGGTTGCTTGGGATAAGGTAGGCACCATTGCGATGAGCTGGATTGTTTCGCCAATTTTGGCGGGGACAATCGCCTTTATGCTCTTCAGGAGCCTGCAGAATTTAATTATTGACACAGAAAATCCTTTTGATAATGCTAAGAGGTATGTGCCGTTTTATATGTTCTTGGTGGGCTTTGTTATTTCTTTGGTGACTATTTTTAAGGGTTTGAAGCACATTGGCTTGAATTTTGACACCTCGACAAGCTATCTATTGGCTTTTGGTTTTGGCGCACTTGTTGCTATTGTTGGCGCTTGGTGGATTCGAGGCATACGCCTTGATCCCGATGAAAACAGAGACTTCCACTTTACCTCAATGGAGCGTGTATTTAGTGTGTTGATGGTGATTACCGCGGCTGCAATGGCCTTTGCTCACGGTTCAAATGATGTAGCCAACGCGATTGGTCCATTAGCAGCAATCTATGGTGTTATTGAATCTGGTGGTATTATTGGCGTTAAAAGTATATTGCCGCCTTGGGTGTTATTGGTAGGTGGCGCCGGTATTGTTCTTGGCTTGATTACTTATGGTCATAAAGTGATTGCCACGATTGGTACTGGAATTACCCAATTAACACCTTCTCGCGGTTTTGCGGCGACATTGGCTGCGGCTGCAACGGTTGTGATTGCTTCAGGTACAGGTTTGCCTATATCAACAACGCAGGTTTTGGTGGGTGCGGTACTTGGTGTTGGTTTTGCTCGAGGCATGGCTGCTTTAGATACGCGAGTGATTAACAAAATTTTCTTATCATGGATTGTGACGTTGCCTGCCGGCGCCTTGATGTCCATTCTATTTTTCTTCGCACTTAAAGGTGCATTTGTTGGGGCCTAAGGATAATATAGACTTAAAAGAATCCTTTGGCTAACTATAATGATTTTTTGACGATGATAAATAGTTATAGTCAAAAAAAGTTACGAAGGCATAGTTATTCATATGGTGAGAAATCTTTTTGAAGTATGTGAGAATTTGTCTAAATCCCAAGGGGTTGACAATGAAAGTATTTTTTTGTGTTTATTGTCGATAAGAATAACTGTCAACTGCAAAAACACACCTTAAAAATAACACCCTAATTGTTTGTAAAATTTTATTATAGTTAACCAAAAGCCACTTATATGACACTAGAGGAAGTTCAAGCAAAATTAGAAGCCGGTATTGAGAGTGCGCAAGTTACGATGGAGGGTGATGGTTGTAACTGCTCAGCCGTTGTTGTATCACCGATTTTTGAGGGCATGTCGTTGTTGCAAAGACAGCGTTGTGTATTGGGGGTGGTTAGTGAGGAAATCAAGAGCGGTGAGCTCCATGCGCTCAGCCTTAAAACCTACACCCCGAATGAGAGATAGTATATAATCTCCCTTCTTTTCGATTTGAAGACATTAAATTAGCTATGCAAACAGATATTCATCCAGCTTACGAGGCAATTAAAGTGGTATGTAGCTGTGGTAACACGTTCGAAACGCGTTCGACACTTGGTAAAGAAGAATTACACCTTGATGTATGCTCAAGCTGTCACCCGTTCTACACAGGTAAGCAAAAAATTGTGGATATTGCTGGGCGTGTTGAGAAGTTTAAATCTCGTTACGGTGCATTCAAGCGTTAATCCAAGGCTTTATGCTTGGAGAAAAGCCACGATTGTGGCTTTTTTTTTGTACCCGAAGAAGACAGCAAATGACGTCCTAAAGTAAAATAACCACTTTTATTATTTTTACAAAGAAAATATTATGGCATTTGACTACATCAACGCCCTGTTAAAAAAAGAAGTTAGCCGTACGCCGATTTGGGTGATGCGTCAAGCGGGCCGTTATTTGCCAGAATATCGCGCAACCCGTGCAAAAGCCGGTGATTTTTTAAGCCTCTGCAAATCCAGTGAACTGGCATGCGAAGTCACGTTGCAGCCGCTTGAGCGCTTTGATTTGGATGCGGCGATTTTGTTCTCAGATATTTTGACGATTCCTGACGCTATGGGCCTTGGTTTGTATTTTGTTGAAGGCGAAGGGCCAAAATTCTCCAAGCCGTTAACAACACTTACCTCGATTGAGAGACTCTCAAAACCCGATGTTGGTACCGAGCTTGCTTATGTCAATGACGCCATTTCAGTGATTAAAAAAAACCTCAAAGGCCACGTGCCGTTGATTGGTTTTACCGGTAGTCCGTGGACTTTAGCGACCTATATGGTAGAAGGCGGTTCTAGCAAGACCCTTTCCAATGTCAAAGGGCTGATGTTTGAAAATCCTAAACACATGCATCTCTTGCTGGATGTACTTGCGAACACGATTATTGATTATCTTAATGGCCAGATTGAAGCTGGTGCGGATTCAGTGATGATTTTTGACACCTGGGGTGGCTCGCTTAACAAAGAGTGTTATGAGAATTTCTCCCTCAGATATATGCAGAAAATCATCGAGGGCATTCATCGTCAATACGAAGGCCGAACCATTCCGGTAACACTATTTACAAAAGGCGGCGCAGCTTGGTTAGAACAAATGGCAGCGACCGACTGTGATGCGCTAGGTCTTGATTGGACGGTTGAGCTCGGTGAGGCGGAAAAACGTGTCGGCAAACAAGTGGCCTTGCAAGGCAATTTAGACCCTTCGGTGCTCTACGCGACACCAGAGGTGGTGGAAGCAGAAGTTAAAAAAGTGCTTGACCAATTCAAAGGCAAGACTGGCCATGTGTTCAATTTAGGTCACGGTATTACCCCAGATGTTAATCCAGATAATATGAAGGTGCTGGTCGATACCGTGCACGCTTATTCTAAAAGGTAGTTGTACCCAAAATAAAACCTGCCCTAGGGCCGACAATAAATTGTCTTTGAGAGTTAATGTGATAAAATTTAGCCCTTATTTAGCTGATTAAAACCGATGTCGAACCTTAGTCATATTTTTAGTAATCTTAAGCAATCTGGCCAAAAAGCCTTTATTCCGTTTATTACTGCCGGTGATGGCGGCATGGATAGTTCAGAAGCTGCGATGTTTGCCCTTGTGCAAAATGGCGCTGACATCATCGAGCTCGGCATGCCATTTTCAGACCCAATGGCCGACGGGCCAGTAATCGCGAAATCACATGAACGTGCTGTTGCTGATGGTATTAATCTGCATTACGTTTTTGCCTTGGTCGAACGCCTTAGAGAGCGCAACAACACTATCGGTGTGGTGCTGATGGGTTACACCAACCCAATTGAAGTATTTGGCTACAAGGCCTTCGCTGAGCGTGCAAAACAGGCGGGCGTTAACGGCGTTTTGGTGGTGGATATGCCACCTGAAGAGGCGCAAGATTTCAAAGCCGAGCTTGACGCAGTCGATATTGACTTGATCTTTTTGGTAGCGCCGACTACAACCGATGAGCGCTTGGAGATGATCGCAAAAGTTGCCTCTGGGTTTGTTTATTTTGTTTCACTAAAAGGTGTCACTGGTGCTGGCAACATAGACATTGATTCCGTTAATCATCACCTAGGACGAATTCGTAAGGCTATTGATTTGCCGGTGGGGGTGGGTTTTGGTATTAAAGATGCTGAGACCGCTAAAAAAATCAGCGAGTCTGCAGATGCTGTTATTGTTGGCAGTACTATTGTTTCCATTGTTGAGCAATTTTCCGATGATAGGGATAAAATGGTGACGAAAGTCGGACAGTTAGCTCGTCAAATTTCAAGTGCCATTAAAAAGGATTGACTATGAGTTGGTTGGATAAGATATTGCCCTCAATTGGCAAAAGTGCTAAAAAGAACATCCCTGAGGGCTTGTGGAGTAAGTGCCCTGATTGTCATGGTGTGCTTTATAAAGAAGAGCTAAAACGCCTTCATCATGTTTGCTCACAGTGCGACCATCATTTAAGAATGTCTGCCAGAGATCGTTTAGAAAGCTTCCTCGATGAGGCGCACCAAGTAGAAATTGGCGCCAATCTCGAATCGGTTGATCCTTTAAAATTCAAAGATCAAAAAAAATACAAAGATCGATACAGCGACGCTCAGAAAAAGACCAAAGAGAAGGATGCCTTGGTGGTTAAGCAGGGTGAGCTCCACGGCATGCCAGTGATTGTTGCAGCTTTTGAGTTTAAATTTATGGGTGGTTCGATGGGCTCTGTTGTTGGTGAGAAATTTACCAGAGCGGCGGATGCTGCAATTGCGAATAATTATCCACTTATTTGCTTTTCCGCCAGTGGTGGTGCACGTATGCAAGAAGGTTTGTTTTCTTTGATGCAAATGTCAAAAACGGCCTTAGCGGTTAAATTATTAGCCGATAAGAAAATTCCATTTATTTCTGTTTTAACCGATCCTACGATGGGTGGCGTTTCTGCCAGTTTTGCTATGTTGGGTGATATTCATATTGCCGAACCTAGGGCATTGATTGGTTTTGCTGGTCCACGCGTGGTTGAGCAAACCGTGCGAGAGGAGTTACCAGAAGGCTTTCAGCGTGCTGAGTTTTTGCTAGAGAAAGGCGCCATTGATATGATTGTTCATCGCTCAAAATTGCGCGAAAAAATCTATCAAATTCTATCAGCTTTGACCCATTATCACTGATTTTGTTGAGCATGCACTCAGTACTCACAGCTAAGCCGGTTCAGATCAGTAGGATGAGAATTTTATGAAAATATTACTAGCCAACCCAAGGGGATTTTGCGCAGGCGTAGAGCGCGCAATTGAGATTGTTGAGCGCGCAATTGAGCTCCATGGCACGCCTATTTATGTCCGTCATGAGGTTGTGCATAATAAATTTGTTGTTGATGACTTAAAAGCCAAAGGCGCTGTATTTGTTGATGAAATTGACGAGGTGCCGAGTGGCGAAGTGGTGATTTTTAGCGCACACGGTGTATCGCAAACTGTCAGAAAAGAAGCCAACTCGATTGCAGCGACGATCTATGATGCCACTTGCCCTTTGGTGACCAAGGTGCACAAAGAGGTTCAGCGTCGACAAAAGCAAGGTCACCAGGTGATTCTTATTGGTCATGCAGGCCATCCAGAAGTTGAAGGCACTTTGGGACAGGCAACTGGCTCGGCGATTAGCTTGGTTGAGTCCATCAATGATATCGATCAGCTAGATTTCTCCTCAGAGCAAGACTTGTCTTATACGACACAAACAACACTATCTGTGGATGACACCAAAGTCATTGTCGATGCATTAAAAGACAGGTTTCCGCAGATTCAATCACCAAAAAAAGATGATATTTGTTACGCAACCCAGAACCGTCAAGATGCTGTTAAAGCGATTATTAAAATGGCCGATGTGCTGCTTGTATTGGGTTCAAAAAACTCATCTAATTCTAATCGTCTTCGTGAGATAGCTGAGAATAATCAAAAAGCTGCTTATTTAATCAATGGCGCTGATGATATTGATAATGCCTGGCTAAAAGATTGCAGCTCAATTGCCGTTACAGCTGGCGCATCAGCGCCCGAGATTTTGGTGCAAGAAGTGGTCAGTTATTTATTGGATTTTGGTGCTGATGAAGTGCTTGAAGTCAACGGTGTTAAAGAAGCCGTGCACTTTCCAGTGCCTAATACATTGAGATAAAAGGCGATGAAAAAAAATACTTGTATTCACAAAGGAGGTCGTGAGTGAAGACATATGATGTGTATGGGATTGGTGCTGCACTTGTAGATATCGAATTCAAAGTTGATGATAATTTTTTGCAACAAAATCAAGTTGATAAAGGAATAATGACTCTAGTTGATGAAGATCAACAACATCAATTAATGACTAATTTAACGTCACATTCAGAGCTTGTTAAACGCAGCTGTGGGGGCTCGGCTTGTAATACTATTGTTGCTGCAAGTGGCTTTGGTGCCAAAGCGTTTTACGCCGGTAAAGTCGCCTCTGATGAAGAAGGTGTTTTTTTTGTTCAAGACCTAAATGCCGCTGGCGTGGACTTTCACGAGGCTGGGCATACAAGTGGAATCACCGGCAAATGTCTAGTGATGATTACCGATGATGCAGAGCGAACCATGAACACCTATTTGGGCGTGAATGTAGATCTCACCTCAAAAGAGGTTGATACACAGTCGTTAGCTAATGCTAAGTGGTTATATATTGAAGGTTATTTGGTAACCGACTCACAGCGAACTCAGGTCGCTGTTGAAGCGATGTCTTTCGCCAAACAGCATGGCGTGAAAACGTCACTTAGTTTATCCGATCCTTTTGTCGTGCAAATTTTTTCGGAACAACTTAAAAGCGTCATCGGCGATGGCATGGATTTGTTGTTTTGTAATGAAGATGAGGCCATCAGTTTCACTGGGAGCGGCACTATTGAACAAGCTGCAGAAGTTCTTAAAGATTACGCCAAGGCTTTTGTGATCACTAGGGGCGCCGAAGGTTTATTAGTTTACGATGGCGACCAAGCAACTTTTATTCCTAGCGTTAAAACCAAAGCAATCAACACCAATGGGGCTGGCGACATGTTTGCCGGCGCTTTTTTATATGCTATTAGTGTTGGGGGTGACTATGTTTCGGCCGCTCAATTTGCAAACGCTGCTGCCGCTCTTGTGGTAAGCCAATTTGGGCCACGAATCGAAACTCCAGAGTACGCTAAGCTCAAACAACAACTTAATATTTGATTGATGTTTTTGGCAATAAAAACACTAGGCGTTTAACAAGAAATTCACGAGTAAAAAAAATCGATCAAAATAAATCACAGTTGTAAATACAATGGCACTCTGAAGCTCTAGAGAAAACGTCTCAATTTGCAATTGGGTTCATGGTGGTATATAATATTACGTTGTTAAAAAATTTATAAGGATTTAATCACAGTGTCAACATTAGAAAAATTATTTCAGTTAAGAAAAGCCCTTGATGAGCACGAGCATGAGCTTGGAATGGGTCATTTGTCAGAAGTAGAAAAAGCAGTATTGTCCTACATTACGCACCATACCACTTCTACTATCACTTCAATTAGAAACGATCCCTACTTTGGGAGGTATTCGTTATCAACCATTAAAAGAGCGGTTGGCACTCTGTTGAGCCAGGAGATTGTTCGATCCGATCAATCAACGGATGATAAACGCGCGATGAATTTATCTTACGTTGTTGAAGCTTAGGGCAAACTTGAGGGGTAAAAAAAAGGCAGCACTTGTGAATCTTTTTGATTTTTCTGGCAGCTTGCTAAAATGACTTTAAACTTATCACAATACTTAGTAAGAGGGATCGGTGGAAAATACAAGTGCAGTCAATGGGAACAACTCGACTGATCTTCTAATTCAAAGTGTAATCACCATTGTCATAATATTTATCTCCCTAATGTTGGGTGATATTATCCAGCCTTGGGGAGCCAAAGTTTCTTTGACTATTCTTGAAAAAGGCGCTGAGGTTCCTACTATTTTTTCTATTTCTGGCATATGGCTGGTGCTTGGTGCTGTTTCCATGTCTTACCTTCTTTTTGGCTGGCGCGTATTGCCAGCGGTCTTTATTGGCTTTCATATTTCCGCTCTGTACGTCTACGGCTGGTCTTTAAATCCGTACGCTCTAACTGCTGCAGGTAATCTTAAGACCTTTGCTTGGACCAATCACGCCCACGTCTTGGTGACCACACTAGGACCCCTAGCTGCGATTTACACTATGCGTTTTTTTAATATTTCAAAGTTCTTTGAGGGTGAAAAATTAATTTTTCAGCACGTCATATTTTTGATGATTTTAGCCGCTTTTTTCGATACCTTTGCGAAATTCTTTGTCGAAACAACGCTGCGTACTTGGTTGGATCTTTCGATTCTTATTGTGGAAGAGACTTACATCCCTTCGATGTTGATTGGCGAACTGACAGGTGGCATTAGTTTTGTCTTTATCCTTGCGCTGGTGGTGGTGCCAATCATCCGACTAGTGTCTCCAAACACTATTTCTAAGAAGTAACACACCCAATTCCACCCCCATTCGGATTGTTATTAGGCCGTAGCTATCCAATTCAATTCTCTCGTTTTTTAAACGTCAGCGTTTTATTTGTATTATTCACTGCGTTGTTCGATTTATTTTCGTGATTGGTCTCGATAAAAGTGAATGATTGCCCTGAAAATGGGCTAGAATGTTTATGATGAGGAGACTACTGTTAGGCAACCTTGTTGCTTTGCAGCCCATGGTATTAAGCCATGCAGCGCTAACTGGGATTTATACCATTGATCCTTGGTATGTGGATTTAATCAACTTGCCGGTAGGGTTGAGAATTACACTGCTTCTCATCTTTGGTTATTGGGTGTTACCAGGATTATTTTTCGGTACTGCGCTTAGTTTTATTATCTTCTCAGTACTGGGTTATGAAACAGGTCTTGCCTTTGATCTTGGTATCAATCTTGTAGACTGTTTAGCGCCTGCTGTTGCCTTGATGTCTATGCACATATTTAAGCTTTCTTCATTTTTTACCGGGGCTAACTTCAATATCAGCCATATCCTCTTCCTTGCCCTCATCACCAGTTTTCTTGTTGCCCTAGGTCGCTTTGTTTTTGTTTTTGATATGGCTACTTATGCAGCAGATAGCGTATCTTTTTTCTGCTTTACTAATTTGTTTGTCTCATTGTTTGGTGCACTGATATTTCTCTTT
>ERZ813253.224-NODE-224-length-22128-cov-4.412936_pt1 | contig 22128 bp, 17 predicted proteins | sample MGYA00520893_ERZ813253 | MGnify/ENA primary metagenome ERZ813253 (study PRJEB31669, sample SAMD00080414) | marine metagenome | biome: oceanic hadal pelagic zone biome; feature: marine hadalpelagic zone; material: sea water | place: Pacific Ocean:Izu-Bonin Trench...
TTTGATGTGCGTTATTGTGTAAGTATTATTGATATTACTGATGTTGAAGAAACGAACTATTATGGTTATTCAACTGGAGATTATAGCTCTGATAATAATAAATGTTTCTCAATATCTATTGGTTATATGTTTGGAGGATAATTATTCAAAAAAATAATTCAATTAAAAGCCCTCTTAGAGGGTTTTTTTATAAGTATCACTTTTTTATATGAGTAATACCCAAAACAAAAAATAGAATTCTATGAACAAAAAACATCATTTCATTCCTTATAAAACTACTGAATTTACTTTAGAAGAATTGATTGAAAAAAGTAAAATATATTATGAGAAAATAAATAAAAGAAGATCGGTTCGTGATTTTTCAGATAAGGAAGTCACAAAAGAAGTAATTGAAAATATTATAAAAACGGCTGGGAGTGCGCCCTCTGGTGCTAATAAACAACCCTGGACTTTTTGTGTAATTAGTAATGCAACACTAAAATCAGAAATCAGAAAATTAGCTGAAAAAGAGGAATACGAAAACTACCATGGTAGGATGTCTGATAGTTGGAAAGAAGATTTAGAACATTTAGGTACCGACCACATAAAAGAGTTTTTGGAAGTTGCCCCTTACCTTATTGTAGTGTTCAAAAAGGTATATGATTTGGATGAAGAAGGAGGAAAATTACAAAACTATTATGTGAACGAATCGGTTGGAATTGCAGTTGGGTTTTTAATTACTGCTATTCATCAAGCGGGTTTAGTTACCCTCACTCACACACCAAGTCCTATGAAATTTTTACAGACATCTCTCAGAAGACCAAAAAACGAGAAAGCCTTTTTATTACTCCCAGTAGGCTATCCTGCCAAGGATTGTAAGGTTCCTGATTTAAAAAGAAAAAACTTGGACGAAATTAGTTTTTGGTTTTAGGAAACTTATTCAATAACTATTTTCTTTACTGCTATTCCTTTTTCAGTAATTATCTTTATGAAATAAATTCCTTTTGTATTAATTTGAATAACTGATTCTTCTGTGGTATTAAGGAGTTTTCCGTCCACCGCATACAAATTAATTTGCTGAATTACTACATCACTTTTTACCTCCACTTTTCCTGCTGATGGGTTTGGGAAAATAGTAATATCTAATTGGATTAACTCATCAATCCCTGAAGTACCTAATTCATTAAACCGCTCAGTAAATTCTTGCAAATAAATATTAGCAATAGTAGCATCATGTATCACTAAAGTATTTTCATCCGAATTATTTTCTGCATTACTGCTCCAATTGTGTGAACCCGTTAAAACCGTAGGATTAGAAGCGGTAACATCCGCATCTGCAATGGCGTATTTGTGATGAAATGCATAAGTAATTCCCATATGCGATTTTACATTTACACCTGCCGCTATCAATGTAGCAAACTCACTTCCTGTTGTGTTTACGTCCTCAATTATTCCCCTCACATTTGTCCCGAAACTATTATGCACATCAATAACTGCTTGTCCTAAATCATTACGCGTAAAACTCAAAAGGCCGAATTCCAAAGTGTAATCTACATCATTGATTACTTCTAAAATTTTAGATGTAGTTTGGTCAGAGGGAGAAAAATAAACTTCTAGATTTTTTCCATCTACAACAAATTTATGAGGGGTATTATCCATTTTATTTGTCCCAAAAGTTCCTGCCCACATTTCCTCAAATTCCAAAGTATAAGCCTTTGCAATTGCCTCATCTTGTATGAAAATAATGTTGTTATAATCGTTAAACAAATTAGTAGGATTTGTCCAATTGGTAGAACCTCCCATCACCCAAGAATTGTTGGTAGAATTCGCATCCACAATGATGAATTTATTGTGCATAATTCCAGCAACTGCTGGATCACGATAGACAATAGGAATATTAGAATTTAGGGAGGATAACATAGAATTTACCACATCATCATCCGCAATATAACGTACAGCTACTCCTCTGTTGTAAGCGTCATTTATGGCAGTAGCAATGGTGGCATCTGATGCATTATATACACAAATATCCAAAGTACTTTGTGCCAAATCCATATATGCTTTAATGGTATCGTTAAAGTAAGTGGTAATGTTTTGGGCATCAACTCCAGTGGAAACAGAAACATCTACTGAATGGTTAAAATAAGGACGAATAACCCCTGTTGAATTAGATGCTGTGGAATAAATCCCAATATTTGAAAAAGCTGTATCATTTCCATTTACTGAATAACATTCTACATAATAAAAAGTAGCAGGCTGTAATCCAGTTAAACTCATAGTATGAGTTAGTGTATTCCCTCCATTATTAACAGCAATTCCTATAGCATTTGTTAATCCATAATTGCAATTGGTTGATGAGGAATCCGAAACTGTCCAACTCAAATCAAAAGAAATGGTTGTAATGTTGAACTGCAACACAGCAGAGGTGAAAATTAATGCGCCAGTTTGTATAATATCAGCAGAATCTCTCAGCAAAATCTGATAGCCATCATTTGCTGGAACCAAAAAAGTATATTGTGAAGAAATTCCAATAATGGTTACAGGACCTATAGGAATTAAGGAATTTTCCAAAGGACTTCCGGCACGAATATAAACTTTTCCTGTTTCGCTATTTGCTGTAAAATCATGCGTTCCAGTAGTAAAAAATGAACCTCCATTATTAAAAATCACATTATTAATTTGCACCAATTCTGATTCAGTGCTTTCCCCAATTTGAAGTGGTGTAACTACTTGTGGCATTAGCGAATTTCCTGTAGAATTGGTAGTATTTGACGTTACAGGATTCATTTCCAACAATCCGTTATAATCTACTAAAACTCCAGTTACTGTAATTTCATCCCCTCTTACAACAGACCCTAAAACTGCAGGATCGTAAAGCGCCATACCAGCAGTTGCGTCTTCAATATAACGGATTGGGCCGAGTTCATCTCCATTGCTGACAACCCCTGTAATAGTTACGGTTGCCCCAATTCCCTGTAATCGTGCTGTTGCTATGTCTTGGGAAAAACTTCCTATTGATAAAAGTGTTACTAAAATAAATGTTGTTGTTTTTTTCATGTTTATTTGTTTATGTGATTAAAAAGAGAATTTTGCTGACAAGTTATATCTTCTACCTAAACCAAAAAATACCCCTGCTGATTTTGCATCAAAATCTTGAAAATTCGCATTGTAAGGATCGTTATTCTGGGCATCTGAAATATAGATTTCATCTAATAAGTTCAAGACACTTAATCTTATATCTAATTTATTTTTATTTGATAATTTGAATTTATAGCCTGCATGCAAATCCACCAATTGATAGGCGGGGATTATCCAAGATTCTCTCCCAGCATTTTCGCCAGTTAATGACAATGGGTCAAAATCGGCATAATAATTATCAAAATAGGTTCTTCTTAATTTAAAATACGAATTAGGTGTTGGCTCATATCTTATACTAAAACCAATTTGGGTTTGTGCAGCATCTCCAACATGCACGCCATCAGCATCAAAAGTGGCAATAATTTCATTACCAAAATCATCAATAATAGGATTGTTATCATCATCTAAAAACCGAACCGTATCTGAGGAAGTCCATCTCCAATCACCCAATGAAAGCAATCCTTCAACACTTATTTGTCTGTTAATTTTATAAACAACATCAATTTCAACCCCTTTGTGTAAAGCATTCATTCCATTTATATTTGCTTTAAAAGGCACATCATCCACCATAACAGTTATTCCTCCATTTGAAGGTTTGTTTTCCCATTTAGTATAATATACATTTAGATTTGTAGAGAATTTTGGAGATCTATATGAATGTCCCCACTCAAATGCTTTAATTTCTTCATTTTTTATATCCCTAAACAGTTGATTACTATAATCATATACATTATTAAACCTTGGTGCTTTGGAAATATATCCCACATTAAAAAACACATTATTGTATTCATCCAAATTCAAATTTACTCCTGTTTTTATTGTGTATCCTCTAATCCATTTCCAATTGGTTTCCGCCAATTTTGCTTCTTCAGAATTTCTTGTATAGAAGTTTCCGTTATGCCAAATGGTATCTTCCACCATTGTTTTATGTGCTCCAATCAAATTTCCATTTTCATCAAATTCTAATTCTGTTGCTACTGAAGTTCCTAATACCTCCATATAGGTAGTGTCCTCTAATACCAAATCTTTCTTTTTAAAATAATCGATTCTTTTGTAGGCAGAATTTGAACCAGAAATATTTAAAAAGGCGCTTAGTATTCCATTACTGTATTCTCCTTGTGAGAAAACTCCAGACCATTTTACTATTCCATCATTATGATAGCCCACTACATCTCCAACTTTTTTTACTTGCGAATTTTGCGTTCCATTTGCATCATCAATAGCATAGTCAGCTCCTAATAAATCGTACACTTCTCTGTAATGTTGCCCTTTATAATAGCGCATATCCAATCCTCCTGAAAGCGAAATTTCATCAGATGCCTGATAATTAAGAGTAGATAATCCGCCATACCAAAAATGATTATTGATGGAACTTCTAAGATAGGTGCCTGCCTTATTTTGAGAATCAGAATAAAGGGCATCTATATTATTTACATTCGCATTGTAGGCATCTTGCAAATTGTACTGCCCATCTGTATCATAATTATTTGTATTTCCACTTAGACCTGTTCCCCCTCCATGCCCTATAGAAGCATAAAAAATATTTGAAACATAAAATTTATCATTAACTGTCCAGAAATCTCTTAATGAAAACTGAGGCTTGTGGTAATAATTTTGTTTGGTATTTAAAGTTTCTTTTGCATGTATGGTATCTCCACTTGCATTTATTGTCCATCTGTCCAAATAGCCCCAATGTTTATTATATGCAATGCCCTTATTTACTATTCGTCCATCAAAAGATGAATTATCTCTAAGTGAACGAGCAAATGTAGTGTCATAAGTAGCGATATCACTTTTATAGGATCTTTGTCCGTGTTTTTGAGGGGCTCCCATTGCTGATAAACTAAGGATATGATTTCCTAAATATTTTTGAATTTTAGCATAATAAAAGAAACCCTCACTCCAAGTTTCATCTACAAAACCATTTCCTTTTTTGTAAGAACCAGCCAAAGTATAGCCCCAACCATTTTCTAACTTTCCAGAATTATAACCTACTGATGTTCTTAATCTACCAAAAGAACCAACCGATTGTTTTATGCTGCCCCCCGCTTTATTTCCAATTCCTCTTGTCAAAATATTCATGGTTCCTCCAACTGATGGAATAGCAATTTTGGAAGCGCCCAATCCTCTTTGCACTTGAATATTAGATGTAACTGCATCCAACCCAAACCAGTTGCTCCAATACACCCAGCCATTCTCCATGTCATTTACTGGAATTCCATCAATCATAACCGCCACATTTCTTTGGTTAAATCCTCTTATAGTTATCCTGGCATCCCCATCTCCACCGCCACTTTGTGTTGCATAAACTCCAGGAGTTGAGTTGAGTATCATTGGAATATCTTGGGAGGCTAATTCCTCATTGATTTTTTTCATAGGAATGGTTGAAAAAGCAACAGGGGTTTCTCTGTCAATAGCAATATCAGCAACTACTTGTACTTCATTTAACAGAATGGTTTTTAGTTTAAAATCTAAAGTTTGCGCTTTATCGCCAAGAGTAACCATTTTGCTTATTGCCTTATATCCTACATAGGACACTTGAATACTTCTTTCGCCTGGATGTATATCAATGGAATAATACCCATCAATATCAGTTGCAGTTCCTTTCCCTTTACCATAAACAATAGTGGCACCAATTAGTGCTTCTCCAGTTGCCGCATCCGTTATTATTCCGCTAAGTTGTGTTTGGCTAAAAGTGGTAGTGCCTAAAAAAGCACCCAATAATAAAATTCCAACTTTTTTCATGGTTTTTACTGGCAAAAAAATGCTGATGGTAACATCAGCATTTCAATTGAGTTTTAATTAAATTTATTCAATAATTAATTTGTTTTCAGCAAGCCTTCCATCAGAGAATTTTATTCTTATAATATAAGTTCCTTTAACAAATGCAGAGGTGTTAATTTGATTTGTATTTGAAAATTTAACCCTTTCCCCTAAAATATTTAAAAGCTCAATATTTTCAATTTTCGTCTTGGCATTAATCGTTACAATAGTTCCAATATTTGCAGGATTAGGATAGATTACATAAGAGACATCATTTACTTCATTTATTGTGCTAATAATACAATCGCAACTATGAGTTCCCATTCCTGAATAAGTTGCATCTGGCAATGAATCATATTCCAATGTAGGATTGAATAAAATAGGGTTTTGTGTTACTCCTTGTTTTACAGATGCTTTTCTAACGAGTGTTTGTCTTTTAGTCCACCAAGTGCCACCGTTTGCATCTGTATATCCAGCTGATGCATCATCCGTCCAAGCACTCCCTGGATCTTCCCCAACTTTTCCAAAAATATCAATGATATCATTTCCTTTTTCCAAGGTCATGGCATCATCTCCATTAAAATAAAAAGGAGTAGGGTAAATACCACTTCCGTGCAAATCGCATGCTGCATAAAAAACAGGATCAATCGGTAATGACCAATAATTACCTGATGTAACCCAAACAGAATCTACTTGTCCGTTTCCAATTGTAATGACTTGTCCTGGAGCAAGATTGCCACTTAAAGGCCAAGTGTCAGGACCTGTAGTTGCACCATTCCCATATCTATTTATGGAATATCCAGTTAAATCAATTGAAGCATTTGTAGGGTTATAAATTTCAATTGCATTATTGTTCCCAGGCCCTTCTATATATTCAGAAATAAACAATTCTGAGCAGTCCTGTGCGGCTGCACTCATTACAAAAAGCACTCCCATTGATAGTAGTATTTTCTTCATTTTTTAATAATTTTAGTTCGCTAATTTACGCATTCACTTTAATAAATTCCGATTTTAGATGTAAATTGTTTTGCTATCTTTGGACGATTAGAAAATGCCATCATGAATAAAAACATAAATTCCTTTGAAGAGTACAAAATCGAATACGAAAAGAGCATTAAAAACCCGGAAGAATTTTGGGAAGAAAAAGCAAATAATTTTACTTGGCAAAAAAAGTGGGAAAAGGTTTTAAGTTGGGACTTTTCAAAGCCAGAAATAAAATGGTTTGAAGGAGGTAAGCTCAATATTACGGAGAATTGCTTGGATAGGCATTTAGAAACAAGAGGCGAACAAACTGCTATAAAATGGATTGCGAATAATCCAAATGAAAAAAGCAGATCACTTTCTTACAAAGAACTACATATAGAGGTTTGCAAATTTGCCAATGTATTAAAAAATAATGGAGCAAAAAAAGGAGATAGAATCTGCCTTTATATGCCTATGGTGCCAGAATTGGCTATTGCCGTTTTAGCTTGTGCTAGGATAGGGGCTATTCACTCTGTTGTATTTGCTGGTTTTTCAGCAAAATCACTTTCAGATAGAATAAATGATGCGGATTGCAATATCCTTATTACAGCAGATGGCGGATATAGAGCGGCAAAAATTACTCCACTAAAAGAAATCTCGGATGAGGCTATGCAAAGCACTCCAACCATAGAAAAATGCATTGTTTTGGAGCGTACAAAAAGTGAAATCACCATGCAAAATGGCAGAGATGTTTGGTGGAGAGATGAAATGCAAAAAGTAAATTCTGATTGTCCAATTGAAATTATGGATGCAGAAGACCCCCTCTTTATTTTATACACTTCTGGCTCTACTGGGAAGCCAAAAGGAATACTGCACACAACTGCTGGCTATATGGTATATGCTGAATATAGTTTTCGCAATGTTTTCCAGTACAAAGAAGGAGATGTTTATTGGTGTACTGCCGATATTGGATGGATAACAGGACACTCTTACATTGTGTATGGTCCACTTTTGGCAGGTGCAACTACCCTAATGTTTGAAGGAGTTCCAACTTATCCGGATGCAGGACGGTTTTGGCAAATTGTAGAAGAAAACAAAGTGAATATCTTTTATACAGCCCCAACCGCCATCAGAGCATTAGAAGCCAAAGGAATGGAGTTTGTAAATCCTTATGATTTATCCTCACTCAAAGTACTAGGGACTGTTGGTGAACCCATCAATGAAGATGCTTGGCATTGGTACGACAAAGAAATAGGAAAAGAAAATTGCCCAATAGTAGATACTTGGTGGCAAACAGAAACAGGAGGAATCATGATTTCTAATTTAGCAGGAGTTACCCCTTCAAAACCCACTTTTGCAACTCTTCCCTTGCCTGGGATACAACCTTGTTTGGTAGATGAAAAAGGAAAAGAAATGCAAGGAAACAATGTAGAAGGAAAACTCTGCATAAAATTTCCTTGGCCGTCAATGGCACGCACCATTTATGGTGACCATCAAAGATTTAAGAATACTTATTTTACGGCTTTTGAGAATAAATACTTTACGGGTGATGGTTGCTTAAGGGATGAAAATGGAATGTACAGAATAACAGGAAGAGTGGATGATGTGCTGATTGTTTCAGGGCATAATTTAGGAACTGCCGAAATTGAGAGTGCAATGGATGAGCATGCCAATGTTTGCGAAACCGCCATTGTTGGCTATCCTCATCCTATCAAAGGAAATGGCGTTTACGCCTATGTGATTTGTCATAATCAGCCGGAGGATGAAGATGCTTTGCGAAAAGAAATCAATGAATTGGTTACTAAAAATGTGGGGCCTATTGCAAAAGCAGACAAAATTCAATTTGTGAGCGGCTTACCAAAAACCCGTTCAGGAAAAATTATGAGAAGAATATTGCGAAAAATTGCAGCAGGAGAGAGTGATAACTTAGGAGATATAAGCACTCTTTTGGACCCCTCAGTTGTTGATGAAATCAAAACATTTGTACAATAAATCCTATCTAAATTTGTTTCTGTATTTTTGCGCTTTTAAAATCTAATAATGTCAGATAGTTTAATCATCATTCCAACTTATAACGAAAAAGAAAATATCGAAAAGATAATTCGTAAGATTTTCTCTTTGGAAAAAGCATTTCATATTCTCATTGTAGATGATGGATCTCCTGATGGAACAGGAAGCATTGTAAAAGGATTGCAAACCGAATTTGCAAACCAATTACATATTCAGGAACGCACAGGGAAACTTGGGCTAGGAACTGCCTACATTCACGGATTTAAATGGGCTTTAGAAAGAAGTTATCAATTCATTTTTGAAATGGATGCTGATTTCTCTCACGATCCTAATGATTTAATTCGGCTTTATAACGCAAATGCAATTGAAGGAGGGGAACTAGCTATTGGTTCTCGCTATGTGAGTGGAGTCAATATTGTAAATTGGCCAATGACACGACTTTTGATGTCCTTTTTTGCATCCAAATATGTAAAGTTTATTACTGGTATGCCCATTCATGATTCCACTGCTGGTTTTAAATGCTACAAAAGACAAGTTTTGGAAACCATCAATTTTGAAAAAATTCAGTTTGTGGGCTATGCCTTTCAGATTGAAATGAAATTCAAAGCTTGGAAATACGGTTTTAATGTAGTGGAAGTTCCTGTTATTTTTACTGACCGAACAGAAGGAACCTCAAAAATGAGTGGAGGAATATTTATGGAAGCGGTAGTTGGGGTGCTACAAATGAAACTCAAAAGCTATTTCAGAAAGTGGAATAAATAAACGCTCATGCAAATCCTTATCAAAAATGCGCAAATTGTAAATGAAGGAAAAATTTACAAGTCAGATGTGCTGATTGAAGATAAAATAATCAAAAAAATTGCGGCTGAAATCACTATTGAGGCTGAGCAAATAATTGATGCAAAAGGTTTGTATTTATTGCCAGGAGTGATTGATGACCAAGTACATTTCCGTGAGCCAGGGCTAACACATAAAGCAACTATTTACACGGAAAGTAAGGCGGCTGTTGCAGGGGGGATCACCTCTTTTATGGAAATGCCAAACACTAATCCGCAAGCACTTACTCAGGATTTATTGGAAGAAAAATACAAAATTGCGGCCAAATCATCCATTGCAAACTATACTTTTTTTATGGGAGCAAGCAATGATAATCTGGAAGAAGTCCTCAAAACAAACCCTAAAAAAGTAGGAGCTATCAAAATATTTATGGGCTCATCAACTGGTAATATGTTGGTAGATGATAAAAATGTTTTAGAAGAAATTTTTTCAAAATCCCCAATGCTGATTGCAGTGCATTGTGAGGATGAAGAAACTATACAAGAAAACACAATAAAAGCAAAGAAGAAATTTGGAGAGAAGGTGCCGATATCAGAGCACCCAAATATTAGAAGTGCTGAGGCTTGTTATAAGTCATCATCAATGGCTGTGGAACTGGCAAAAAAACACAATACGCGTTTGCATGTTTTTCATCTTTCAACTGAAAAAGAAATTGCTCTTTTTGATAACCAACTTCCTTTATCAGAAAAAAGAATAACTGCTGAGGTTTGCATTCATCATCTTTGGTTTTCTGATAGAGACTATGAAAAAAAAGGAACACTTATAAAATGGAATCCTGCTGTGAAAAAGGAATCAGACAAAAACGCTTTATTTCAAGCATTATTGGATGATAAACTGGATGTAATTGCAACAGATCATGCTCCTCACACATTGGAAGAAAAATCAAATACTTATTTTAATGTTCCTTCTGGAGGGCCATTGGTACAACACGCCCTTCCCGCAATGTTAGAATTTGTAAAACAAGATAAAATCTCCCTTGAAAAAGTAGTAGAAAAAATGTGCCATAATCCTGCTATTTGTTTCCAAATTGAAAATAGAGGATTTATCCAAGAAGGATATTTTGCTGATTTAGTATTGGTTGATTTAAATAATCCTTGGAAGGTGAATAAAGAAAATATCCTTTATAAATGTGGATGGTCTCCATTTGAAGGAGAAACTTTTAATGCAAAAATCACGCATACTTTTGTAAACGGACATATTGCTTATGAGCAGGGTTGTTTTGATGAAAGTAAAAACGGAATGCGTCTCACTTTTGATAGATAATAACTAAAAAAGGCACCCAAATGGATGCCTTTTTTAATTTTTTTTGAATAAGTTTTCTTATTCGTGATCGTGTCCTTCATGAGCATCTGCTTCTTCAGCACCTTCTTCTCCTTCAGTAGATTCTACTTTTACAGCACAACAAGAATGATCACCAGCTGCTAATAAGCTACAACTTGCTTCACCTTCAGTTGCTTTACATCCAAGACAACATGCTTTTTGACAATCATCAGCACATGCAACTACTTCTTCTACCGAATCAGTTTCTGCCGCATCTCCTGCGCCACAATTACAAGCAGTAAAAACAAACATAGTTCCCGCTACTAATAAATACATTAATTTTTTCATGACTTAATATTTTGTTTGATTAATAATTCGGGCAAAGATACATAATTCGCTTGATTAAATATAATATCTTTGTGATACGAATTTAATTTTTTTAATTATACTTAGTTTTCTCCTAGCCTGCAGTAGTCCAAAGGAAAGAATTCTAGAAGGAATTTTATCTCAAAAAGACTTTGCTAACATCCTTAAAGAAATTCATTTGGCTGAAGGGGTCTTTGAACTGCAAAAAACTAATAGTAAAGAGGGTGCTCAGAATGCATTGTCTAATAGTTATCAGACAATTTTTAGCAGTCATAATATTAATGAAACTATATTCCAAAAAACATTAGAATATTATGCCAATCACCCATCAGAATTAGAGGAAATTTATGCTGATGTTATAGAAGGGATAACTGAAGAACGATCTACTTTAAATCCGCAATAAACCAATCGGCATATTTATGGATTGTGGCATCCATATCAGTAAATTTATAGTCAATCATTGTTTCAATTTTCTGAGTAGAAAATTCATTAGAAGTCATGGCACTATTTGCAGTTTCTTTAGTGAGTAAGGGGGTTTTCCCTGTGATAAATGAACGAATAGCCTCTCCTCTCCAGGCAAGTTCTTTTAAAAATGGAGTGACTTTTATTGTTGCTTTTGACTTTCCAAGAGCCACAGCAATTCTATCAAAACAATCATGGTATTTTAAATTAGCACCATTTACAATAAAGCGTTCGTTCTTTACATCAGAAAATAGTAGCGTAACTAATGAATCTGCAACATCAACAACATCAACATAACCAGTACTACCACTTGTATAGAATTTAAGGCCTTTATATAACCTTAGAAAAATCTGGGAACTTCCTTTATTCCAATCTCCGGGGCCTAGAATAACAGATGGATTTACAATAACCACATCCAAGCCTTCCTGAGATGCACGCCAAACCTCTTGTTCGGCAAAATATTTGCTGAACGCATAATTACTATCTAATTTTGTGGCTTTGAAATGACATTCCTCATCAACCAAACCATCAGTAGAATTACGCCCCAATGTAGCAATGGAACTGATGTACCCTACCTTTTTCACTCCCTTGGAAAGCGCTACATTCATCACATTTGCAGTTCCTTCAATATTAACTTTCTTTAATAAACCTGCATCTGCTGGACAGAAAGAAACAACTGCTGCACAATGTAACAACTGCTCACAATCTTGCATACCTTCTTCTAATGAAGGAATGTCATTGATATCGCCATTTATCCAATTAATTTTGGAAAATAAATCAATAGCATTATAATGAGAAAAAATATTTTCGCAAACCTCCAGAGAGGAAGATGATCGTTTCAATGCTTTAAATGGCTTTGCTTCTTGCGCTAATTTTAATAAAATATGAGAGCCAACAAGGCCAGTTCCTCCGGTAACAAATATCATAAGGCAAATATAACAGATTAGATTTTAGACAATAGATGTTATACCTTAGATTTAATAATTTGTCTATTTTTGGGAAAAATTTAAGCAATGAACTTTGTAGAGGAATTAAAATGGAGGGGGATGGTACACGATATCATGCCAGGGACTCAGGAGCAATTTGAAAAAGAAATGACTGCTGCATATATTGGTTTTGATCCCACTGCCGATTCCTTACATATTGGGAGTTTGGTACCCATTATGGTGTTGGTTCACTTACAAAGAGCAGGACATAAGCCTTTTATTTTGGTTGGGGGCGCCACTGGTATGGTGGGTGATCCTTCTGGGAAAAACAAAGAGCGTAATTTACTGGATGAAGATACGCTAAATCATAACTTAAATTGTATGCAAAAACAATTGGAACAATTTTTGGATTTTGATTGTGGTGAGAATTCAGCAGAAGTGGTAAATAATCAGGATTGGTTTAACAATTTATCTTTTTTAGATTTTATTCGTGATGTTGGCAAGCATATTTCGGTAAGTTATATGATGGCAAAAGATTCTGTAAAAAACAGATTGGAAACAGGAATGAGCTTTACTGAATTTTCGTACCAGTTGGTACAAGGTTATGACTTTTACTGGCTGTGGAAAAACAAAAATTGCAAGGTACAATTGGGGGGTTCGGACCAGTGGGGAAACATTGTAACTGGAACGGAACTCATAAGAAGAAAAGGAGAGGGGAAAGCCTTTGCAATGACTACTCCACTGATAAAAAAGGAAGATGGAGGGAAGTTTGGAAAAACTGAAAGTAGTAATGTTTGGCTAGATAAAGCAAAAACATCACCTTACAAATTCTACCAGTTTTGGCTCAACTCATCTGATGAAGATGCCAAGAATTACATAAAGATTTTCACTTTAAAAAGCAGGGAGGAAATAGCAAAACTAATTGCTGAACATGAACAAGCACCACACCTTAGAATTTTGCAAAATACCATTGCAGAAGAAGTAACCACAAGGGTACATAGCAAGGAAGATTTAGCAATGGCGATAAAAGCATCTGCTATTTTATTTGGAAAATCTACAGCTGAGGATTTAAAATCCTTAGATGAAGACACTTTTCTTTCTGTGTTTGAAGGAGTCCCTCAGTTTGAAATTAGAAAAACAGATTTAAGTTCCGGAATTTTAGATGTGCTTGCTGAAAAAACAGAGGTATTTGAAAGTAAAGGAGAAGCAAGAAGAATGATAAAATCAAATGCAGTAAGTATTAATAAAGAAAAAATTACGGAAGATTTTCAGCTTTCTGAAAATGACCTATTAAACGGCAAATACATATTGGCTCAAAAAGGAAAGAAGAATTACTTTTTAATTATTGTTGGGTAACCCTTCATTATTTCATCAACTGTTGGGCTTGCATAATATTAGTGGTCGGCAATTGGCAAACTTTGTTTTCACATACATAAATCATAGTTGTACCTTCAACATATTTTCCTTCTAAAAGCTCTAAATCACTTTTTTCAAAACAACCAACAAATAACTTATTTGGCACATATTTCTTATTCAATTCCATTGCCTTAGCATGTGCATTTTTTCCAACAACCGCTACCTCATAAAAAGGGACAATCTCTTTTAACATAAGAGTGGCGTAATTGGCATAACCTGAAGCATACTTTTCCATATCTGGTTTTACATTATTCGCAATAGTTATGGCTTTTTCTTTGTAATCCCTCTTATCTAAAATAGTTCCTAAATCATAGAGCACATTAGCCATTACTGAGTTGGAAGCTGGAATTACATTGTCATTAATTTCCATTTTTCGAGCCACTAATTCAGGATCTAACTTGGAAGTAAAATAAAACATTCCAGAATTCTTATCATAAAATTTTTCCAAGGCATAAGCAACTAATTTATCAGCTTTATTTAACCATGCCTCATCAAAAGTGGCTTCATATAGGCGAATAAATGCTGAACTTACAATGGCATAATCTTCCAAATAAGCATTAATAGTAGAGCGCCCATCTTTGTAAGAATGCCACAATTTTCCATCCTTTTGCATTTGTGTATTGGCTATGAAATTTGCGTTATTTATTGCGACATCCAAATGATGTTTTTCGCCAAATGTCATGTAGGCATCAACATAACCCTTTAGCATCAATCCATTCCAGGAGGTTAAGGATTTATCATCTAATCCTGGCCGGATTCTTTTATCTCTTTCCTTCATCAAAATTTGTTTCCAATTATTGATTTTAGCATCTAATTCTAAAACAGAGATTTTATGGTTTTTAGCCACTTTCTTTTTAGTATCTTTTCTGAGCAATATGTAATTTCCATGTTCCCAAAGACCAGTTCGGTTTACATTATAATAGTCCTGAAAAATATCAAAATCCTCAAGGATAAAAAGTTTTAATTCTGTTTCATTCCAAACATAAAACTTTCCTTCTTCTCCTTCACTATCCGCATCTAAGGCGGAATAAAAAGCTCCATTTTCAGCCATTAATTCCCTTTCAATAAAATCTAGCGTTTCAAAAACAACCTCTTTATATAGTGGCTTTTTGAATTTCAAATAGGCATCCGCATACAAACTTACTAGTTGTCCGTTATCGTATAACATCTTTTCAAAATGTGGCGCCTTCCATAATTTATCCACTGAATAGCGTGCAAAACCTCCTCCAATTTGATCGTAAATTCCACCAAAAGCCATCTTATCCAAAGTAAGTTCAACATGGTCTAATACCGATTTATTATTTGAAAGATGAGCGTATTTTAGTAAAAAATGATAGGCATTTGGCATAGGAAATTTAGGCGAGCCATTGCTCCCCCCTTCTGTATTATCAAAGCGTTCAGCCCAAGGGCTTACCATATTATTCAAGTCCTTCCAAGTAAAGTTAACCTCCTCAGTATTCAAACCAATATTCTCCACTTGCCGTATCCCTTTTGCTAATCTATCGGCATATTCTATTACTTTTGCTCTATCATTTTGGTAGGCATTTGCTAATCCTAAAATTTGCTTTTTCCAATCCTCTTTTCTGAAATAAGTACCTCCCCAAAAAGGTTTTCCGTTAGGAAGCGCTACACAATTCAGTGGCCAACCCCCTCTTTGATTCATGAGTTGCACGGCAGTCATGTATACCTGATCCACATCTGGACGCTCTTCCCTATCCACCTTAATGCAGATAAAATTTTCATTCATAATTTTTGCCACCTCAGCATCCTCAAAACTCTCGTGTTCCATCACATGACACCAATGGCAGGCCGAATAGCCAATGCTAATAAGCAGTAATTTGCCTTCTCTTTTGGCTTTATCCAAAGTTTGTTCATTCCAAGGGTGCCAGTCCACAGGATTATGGGCATGTTGCAAAAGATAGGGGCTCGTTTCATTTACTAATGCATTTGTGTATTGGTGTTGTTTTTTCACTTTCTTTTCTGCTGATTTTTGTTGTCCATTACAACTGCTGATAATAAAAACAGTAATTAATAGTCGGCTTATAATTTTCATTTTACAAACTTAGGACTATTTAATAATAGTAATTGGGAATGATGGCTATAAAAATTAACTTTTTCACATTTTGAGGTGAGAGGCAATAAAAGTAGGTTATTTTCTACAATATTGCAAATCACTTCTTTAATGGAAGGGTTAATGGTTCAGATTCACAAAATTGGAAAAGAAATATGGAATGGTTTCAATTCCTTTTAAGTAGTTGAAAATACCATAATGCTCGTTAGGGGAATGAATTGCATCCGAATCCAGACCAAAACCAAGTAGGATAGATTTTACGCCTAGCTCCTCCTCAAAAAGTGCTACAATTGGAATAGATCCTCCACTTTTTACCGGAACCGGTTTTTTACCATAAGTAGTTTCCATTGCCTTGCTTGCTGCAACATAAGCAGGAATATCAGTTGGGGAAACATAAGGTTCTCCTCCATGATGAGGACTTACTTTTACCGTAACAGATTTTGGTGCTATACGCTCAAAATATTTTGTGAATTTCTCTGTAATTTCTTCATCTGACTGATTGGGAACCAAACGCATAGAAATTTTAGCGTATGCTTTTGATGCAATAACAGTTTTTGCTCCCTCACCTGTATATCCTCCCCAAATACCGTTTACATCTAAAGTTGGGCGGATTCCCGTTCTTTCCATGGTTGTGTATCCTTCTTCCCCATGAATGTCAGTTAGGTCTAACGCTTTTTTATAAGCATCCAATGAAAAAGGTGCTCTTGCAATATCTACTCTTTCTTCTGCTGAAAGTTCCACTACATTATCGTAAAACCCTGGAATTGTGATGTGATTATTTTCATCTTTCATTTTTGCAATCATCTCACACAAAATATTGATAGGATTTGCAACAGTTCCTCCATATAATCCTGAATGTAAATCACGATTTGGAGCAGTAACTTCCACTTCCATATAACTGAGTCCTCTAAGGCCAGTAGTGATAGACGGAGTATCATTTGCAATAATTCCAGTATCAGAAATTAAGATGGCGTCACAGCTTAATCTTTCTTTATTTGCTTTTACAAAAACCCCTAAATTTTCAGAACCTACTTCTTCTTCCCCTTCAATCATAAACTTTACATTACAGGGTAAAGTGTTTGTCTTCATCATCAATTCAAAGGCTTTTACATGCATATAAAATTGTCCTTTATCATCACAAGCACCTCTTGCGAAAATTGCTCCTTCTGGGTGAATATCTGTCTTTTTAATTACCGGCTCAAATGGTCCGCTAGTCCATAATTCTAAAGGATCGGCAGGTTGTACATCATAATGTCCGTATACCAAAACTGTTGGTAAATTGGAGTCCATAATTTTCTCTCCATAAACGATAGGATAACCTTCCGTTTCACAGATTTCAACATTGTCAGCACCTGCATCTATCATTGCTTTTGCTACTGCATCCGCACAGTTTAATACATCTGCTTTATAAGCAGGATCTGCTGAGATAGATGGTATTTTTAAGAGCTCTACTAATTCATTTATGAATCTGTCTTTGTTTTCGTTTATGTAATTTTTTATGTGTTCCATTTTTATTTTATTAAAATATTTCCAGTCATTTGGGTTGGGATTTCTACTCCCATAATTTTTAAAATTGTAGGAGCGATATCTCCTAATATTCCATTCTCAATTTTTTCGAATCCTGTATTGAGTACAAAGCAAGGCACTGGGTTGGTGCTGTGAGCTGTGTTTGGCGAGCCATCTGCATTTATAACAAAATCTGCATTTCCATGATCGGCAATAATGATAAAAGCATAGTCGTTTTTTAGTCCTGCTTCCACTACTTTTTGGGCACAATTATCCACTGTTTCCACTGCTTTTACAATAGCATTGTAATTGCCAGTATGTCCTACCATATCCGGATTTGCAAAGTTAAGACACACAAAATCAGTCTCTCCTTTTTCTAATTCTGCAACAATAGTTGCTGTAACTTCTGGCGCACTCATTTCTGGTTTTAGGTCGTAAGTTGCAACTTTTGGTGAGTTTACCATCAACCTTTTTTCTCCAACAAATTCTTTTTCTCTTCCTCCTGAGAAGAAAAAAGTAACATGAGGATATTTCTCAGTTTCAGCAATTCGGATTTGAGATAAATTGTGTTGTTCCAATACCTCCCCCAAAGTATTTTTGATGTTTTGTTTATTGTAAATTACATTTACATTTTTGTAAGTAGTATCGTAATTTGTCATGGTGGTGTAATGCAGATTTAAGGTGTTCATTCCAAAATCTAGCATATCTTGTTGGGTAAGAACAGTGGTGATTTCTCTACATCTATCTGTTCTAAAATTAAAACAAATTACCGCATCATTTTCTTTTATAGTCGCTACTAGTTTTCCATTTTCATCAACAGAAATTATTGGTTTTATGAACTCATCTGTTACTCTATTATCATAATATTTCTGAATGCTTTCTGATAAATTGTGCGACTGTTCACCAATTCCATTTACCATCAAATCGTAAGATATTTTTACTCTCTCCCATCTTTTGTCTCTATCCATTGCGTAATACCGACCACAAACAGAAGCAATTTTTGCTCCAAACAAATTTTGTTCTAATTTTTGGATAAATCCTTTTCCACTTTTAGGATCGCAATCTCTACCATCTGTAAAAGCGTGAACAAAAACATTTTCCAGCCCTTCCTGTTGCGCAAGTTCACATAGTTTGTATAAATGTTTTTGATGAGAGTGAATTCCTCCATCAGAAACTAAGCCAATTAGATGAAGTGAAGTATTCTTTTCCTTTGCGTATGCAAAAGATTTTTTCAGATTTTCTTGCTCTGCAATGGAATTATCTTGACATGCAATATTGATTTTTGCCAAATCCTGATACACAATTCTACCAGCACCGATATTGAGATGGCCAACTTCTGAGTTCCCCATCTGTCCTTTTGGAAGCCCTACATTTTCTCCATCCGTTAAGAGTTCGCAATTAGGATATTTAGCGTAAAGAGAATCCACAAAAGGAGTATTTGCGTGATGTATAGCGTCTGATTTTGTTTTATCGCCATGTCCCCAACCATCTAAAATAATAAGTACTATTTTTTTACCTTTCATAGATGGGCAAAGATAGAATTTTAGTTGCTAGTTTCTAATTTTTAGTTGCCTGAAAAACGAAAGAAACTTATATAATGTACATGAATGTAGCCACCATAATAGAGGAAATGGTTATTCCACTACTTATTGCAATTAAAGATTTCTGATAACTAATACCAAAAATATAAGCAGCAATGGTTCCTATATAAGCGCCAGTTACGGGTAATGGAATCATGACAAAAATCATCAAGCCCCAAACCCCATACTTCTGAATTACCTTTTTAGTTTTAGCTCTTGCTCTTACTGATAAATAAATAGCACTTTTCTTATAAAGTGGGTTCTTTAAAAGATGTTTATTTGAAAGTTCAATCCCTTTATAAAAAAGAGGAAATACTAATAAATTTGCTGAGAGACCAATTATTAGTACCCAAAGAATAGGTAAGCCGGTTAAATCACCATAAGGGATTCCAGCTCTCGCCTCCCCAAAAGGAGAAAGACTAATTAAAAAAGTAAATAAAACATCCTGAAACATCTATAAAATTTAAGTCGGCAAATGTAATAGGATTGCTTCTAATTACCACTTATTTAAACTATTAAAAAAATAGATTTATTTTAACAAAAAGAAAATTGTTTTATTTCCTTATTTCCTTGTAAAAACTTTCTCGCATTGTCCTGCGAATGATGTTGTCTTTTCCTAAGCGCTCAGGATGAAATTGAACCGCTATCATAAAAGGATGTACAGAATCATTCATAACTACAGCCTCTGGCAATCCATCATAAGAACGAGCAATGACATTTAAATTTGGAGATATATCCTTTAATCCTTGATGGTGCCAAGAGTTTACCATAATTGTATCTGTTCCGATTGGGAAGATTAAAGAGGAAGTATCCACTAAAACTATTTCATGATATACTTCTCCATTGTTGCGGTGAATAACTGTTGTCCCAATTTCTGAAGGGATATCGCCATACAGTGTTCCTCCACTTGCTACATTCATCATTTGCATTCCTCTACACACGCCAATAAGTGGTAATTTATTTTTAAAAGCAAAATCAAATAATTTGCGTTCAAGCGTATCTCTTTGATAATTGATAATCTCACAAACTGCTAAATTTATCGTGTCATTATATTGCAAAGGATTGATGTCTTCTCCACCGGTTAAGATAATTCCATCCGCCAATGCCAAAATACTATCTGTATTTTTTATGGTGTAAGCATCCAGTATAATCGTGTTGTCATCTTCCATCCATTTTATATAATTTAAAGATGCCTTAGATAGAATGATTGTTTTTTGTTGCTGCTGTTGGCAACTAAAAAGAAGTAGAAAAGAAACTAATATAAGTAGCAGTTTTTTCATTGTTAATCTACTGTTTTATTCTAAACTTTTTTCAACTACACTTTCTATATCCTTTTTATTTTCTTTCTTCATTGTAGGTGGTTTTGGTGTATATGTTATCAAATTCTGAACTATTTCCTCATAGAAACTTTTTAGCATCTCTTCAATTAAGGTTACGAATTTTTTCTTTGATTTAAATGAGCCTCCTAATGATTGATTAACAGTTAAGATAAACCTTCTAACATCTTTCTTTTTTAAATCTTCATTATAGAAGTTCTCATAATCAGTATATGTTTCAACAATAGGAGTAGGTGACTGATATACTCTTGCAGTAATTGTTAAATGATTGAGCATATCTGATTCCATCTTTTTTAATTGTCTATTAAAAGAATTTAATCTTCCTTCAAATGTTTTGTAGCCAAGGTTAGGTGTAATTTCTACAGACATCTGGAGCATTCTTCTTTCAAATTCTGCTTTTATCTCTATATTAGATGGAGCATTCTTAATTTCTAATGATGTAGATAAGTGGTTATCCTTCTTAAGTTTTTGAATATTTCTTGCTATTTTTTTAATTGGGTCTTCATTCTTAGATTTTACAACAACTCCTAGATGACGTGAAAGCATTAATTTCATATCTATCTCTTCTTGATGCCAACTAACAACAGCATTTTCTAAATCTACAGGATCAGATTTCTTCATATTTCTTACATCTTCTGAAACCTTAGTCCAACCATCTGACATTTGATTAAATCCATTGACCCCAGAGCGAGGGTCTGACATATAATACAATACTTCTTCCATTATTTCTATTTGGTCAACATCATCTATATTATCATCATTATCAAATAAAAGTAATTGCCCTAGTGTTTGGATATAAGTCCATGACAAATGGAATAGCTTAGTAGTTTTCCAAAGATTTTTTATCTTAACAATAGAATTCTCTGGAGTTGCTACAAACTCATTAGAGATTGTAATCATTTTACTTATTCCTAAGCCTTTTGCAGTATCATAATATCTTTGAATCTGTTCTGCATCAATTTTATTTTTATCATTCTTAACTTCAATTATTGCACTGTCAACTATCTTACCTGAAGAAACGACTAAAATCATGCCGTCAAAGAATGAACCCTTATCAATATCTTTAAAACAAACTTCAGTAAAATAATATATCTTCCCACTTCTTTTCAGCTTAACATCACTAAAAACCTTGTCTCTAAATTCTTTAATTAATCAATCATATCGAAATATAACCATTTATATCATTGATAATTGTTCAAATGATAATACAGGAAATATTTGTAAAAAGTTTTATTCTAATGATAGCAGAATAAAATATATAAAAAATAAAAAACATATTGGTTCAGCATTAAATTTTTTAGAAGCTGTAAAGCAAGGATGTTTTTATAATGACTATGATTATTTTGCGTTTGCCAGAGGAGATGCTTACTATTCTGAGGGTGTAATTGAAAAATGTATCGGTGCTTTAGAAAAGTATAATCACGCTGTCCTTGCTTATCCTGTGCCAAAATGGGTTAATACAAAAAGTGAAACTCTCGAAAATAAGTCTATTTCTTATTATGATTCATTAGGTT
>ERZ813253.225-NODE-225-length-22126-cov-48.354607_pt1 | contig 22126 bp, 16 predicted proteins | sample MGYA00520893_ERZ813253 | MGnify/ENA primary metagenome ERZ813253 (study PRJEB31669, sample SAMD00080414) | marine metagenome | biome: oceanic hadal pelagic zone biome; feature: marine hadalpelagic zone; material: sea water | place: Pacific Ocean:Izu-Bonin Trench...
AAGTCCACGATCTTCCAAATAGTGCATAAATCGGGCTTGGTATAAAGCCATAATAGATGTTAACCCCATCGAAACCGTTGGAAACTGCCAAAAGTCCGGCATTAACCACGGATGAGGGTAAGAAGACAGTCCTCCGTTTTTTGAGAGTTCTCTCCTAAAGTTTTCCAAGTGGCTTTCAGTTAACCTGCCCTCGAGAAACGCTCTTGAATAAATACCCGGAGATGCATGACCTTGAAAAAAGACCAGGTCTGCTCCACTTGGATGGTCTGGCCCTTTTAGGAAGTGATTAAAAGCTACCTCGAGCAGTGTAGCTGAAGAAGCAAAGGTTGAAATATGTCCACCGATTCCATCGGATTCTTTGTTTGCGCGAGTCACCATTGCCATGGCATTCCAACGTACAAGCGATTTTATTCGCCTCTCAATACTTCTATCTCCGGGGAAGGGCTTTTGTTCAAAGGGCTGTATTGTGTTTATAAATGGCGTATTGGTGTTAAACGGCATTCTGGCGCCTTGGCGTTCAGCAAAATCAATCAATTTTTCTAAAAGAAAACGTGCTCTTTCGGTGCCATGTTCTTGTATTGCTCCTTCAATAGACTCTATCCATTCTTGTGTTTCTTCGGGGTCGGTGTCTTGGTAGGGTTTATACATTTAAGAGAGTAGACAAAATTACAATAAAACAGTTATACTTTTATATCTTTCCAATCACCTTTTCTTATTTTTATATATAAAACAAGTGAAAAAATGATCAAATAGACTGGAAAAACCAACCATGGACCATAAAAACCGTAACCCAAAATAATCCCAGTAATATAGCTGGCAGGCAACAATAACAACCAAACAAGAGCAGACTCAACCACGGCGGGGAAAAAGGTGTTTCCTGCTCCAGACAGAGCAAACCAAAGAGTAAATCCTATAGCATCTATAAATTGCAACAATCCTAATATTCGCAAACCAAACACCCCCAAATGGATTACTTCTGGGTTGTTTGTAAAAAAAGACAAAATGAATTCCGGAAGCAAAATAAAGACCAAACCCATTGTTCCCATAATTATTTCCGCCCAGCGAACAGATTCCCAAATGCTGATTTCCGCTTTTTCAATGTTTTCTTCTCCCATGTGTTTCCCCACTAGCGTTGCACACGCCTGACCAACCCCCAGCGCCGGCATAAAAGAAGCGTGCATAATGGTAAATATTAACTCTGTTGTGGCCAGTTCTAATAACCCAATCATTCCCATTATTTTATAATAGATTGACCAGCCAACTGTAATTGCTACTTCTTGGGTGCTTTGTGGGATAGCTAATTTCAACTGCCGTTTCATCATAGCTAAATCAATTGTGGGGGTTAAGGTTTTATATTTTACCCTTGCTTCAACTGAAAACAAATAATACATATAATGAAACAGCATCCAAATTGAAGCTATAAGGGTTGCTATCGCTGCCCCCCGAACGCCTAGCGCGGGGAAATCATACCATGTCCACAATCCAGATATAAAACCCAGGCCTTTTGCTGTAAAAAAACTATCAACGCCGCTACTACCATAAATCAGTCCCGCATTAAGATATACATTAACTATATTACTTGTAATGGAAACATTCATATGTGTTTTGGTTTTTTCTATTCCTGTGAAAAAACCTTGTAAAACAAAGCTTACGCTTGAAAAAATGAGACTTATATATATAATAGAGGTATAGTTTATACATAAAGAAAGAGATTCTGATTCTGAAAGAAAAAACGGTACTACTTTCTCTGCCAACTTGAAGCCTGCCCATGACACTGGCAAACCATATAATAAGGCCATAACAAGTCCGTTATGAAGCGCTGTTCCGCATTCATTGAATTTTTTTTGACCCAACCTTCGAGACGCCAGTGTTTGAGTTGCCGTTCGAATTCCTATAACAAAACTTAGGGCTCCCCAGAAAAGCATAACACCCATACCGGTTGCAGCTAATGCCGCCACACCCAGCCTTCCAACCATTGCAACATCAACGACGCTCATCAAGACACGGCTTAAATTGCTTATAATTACTGGAAATGCCAGCCTTATTACATTTTTAGAAATTTTAGAATTGGTGGGTAAAATGAATTTTTTTACAATGCTTATCATGGTTTTACAATATCAAGAAAAACCCCCTTTTTCTCTAAAAATGTTTTTGTTTTACTACACAGGGGTGCATTTATTTTTATAGTGATCTTAACGTCTTTTTCTATTTTATTTATTTTTTTTACGTTTTCAATTATTTTATGACCATCTTTCATTATTATACGACTTTTTCTATTTATCATTACCAGAACGCCTCCGTTTGTTGTACGAAAAATAGAGGTGCGGCTGTTTATACTGTATATTTTCGGGTTTATTTTTTGCATGTCTTTATCTACGTTCATTATGGTTCTGAAATTAATGCCATTTATTATGTCTGTCTCTGATAACTTTATCTATGACTAAACCCGCGTTTACAATACGTCCTGATATAAAAAGAGCCTTGGAAAACAATGCGCCTGTTTTGGCTCTTGAGTCTACAATTTTAGCCCACGGTATGCCTTTTCCTGATAATTATAAATTTGCTAAACAGTCAGAAAAACTGTCTTCAGATCAAGGGGTTGTAGCTGCAACAATCGCCGTAATTGAAGGGGAGATAAAAATTGGCCTTTCCGAATCGGAACTTGAGTTTATATGTAAAAACAATAATGTTGTAAAAACATCTCTTCGCGAGTTGGGCTGGGTTCAATCAAAAAAACTGACAGGCGCCACCACTGTTTCTTCTACAATATTTTTAGCTCAAAAAGCAAAAATAAATGTCTTTGCAACTGGGGGAATTGGGGGAGTTCACCAAGGCGCGGACCAATCATTTGATATCTCTCAAGATCTGACAGCTCTAAGCTCTGTTCCTGTTGTTGTGGTTTCTGCCGGCGCAAAAGCAATTCTTGATTTACCAAAGACCCTCGAGGCTTTGGAAACTCTTTCCGTTCTGGTGGTGGGATATAAAACGGACACGTTTCCTTCCTTTTATTCTAGGGGGTCTGATTTAGGGCTATCTATTTTGGTTGACACACCTGAAGAGGTTGCTGCTTTATACAAACACCATCGCGCTACCGGGCTTACGTCTGCCTTATTAGTTGCCAACCCCGTTCCTAAAGAAGATGAAATACCGAAAGACAAAATCGAACTCTATTTGAAACGTGCCCTGAAATTGGCATATAAAAACAAAATTACCGGAAAAAACCTTACGCCTTTTTTGCTAAAAATAATATCACAAGAATCTCGAGGAGCATGTTTAAAAGCAAATATATCACTAGCTTTAAACAATGTCCTCCTTGGGGCAAAAATAGCCCTGGGGCTTATTTCAAATAAATAAAATATCTCTTATAAAGACATCTGGCCGATAACATATCTATATTTGTCTCGGGCCAAATATGGCTGTACCAATTCTAACCATCGTACTTCCTTCTTCCACCCCAATTAAATAATCACCGCTCATTCCCATCGACAGCGTTGATAGTTTTGTGTGGCCAGCAGGTAGTTGCTTATTAATCTTATCTAACAGATATCTTAAGGAGGAAAATGCTTTTCTAATTTTTTCTTTATTTTTGGTGTGTGGTCCTACGGTCATCAGTCCTTCAATTATTAAATTATTATTTTCAAAACATGTGAGTATTTCATCTAACTCGTTCACGGAAAATCCATACTTTTCTTTTTCGTCGCTTGTGTTAATCTCAAGTAAGGTGGGGATTGTTTTTTTTTGTGCCGTTGCTACAACATTAATTTTATTTGCAAGCTTCTTTGAGTCTATTGAATCTATTCTGTCAAATATTTCAATCGCCTTTTTTACTTTATTTGATTGTAAATGGCCAATCATATGTTTTGTAATATTGTTGCAGAATTTAATTTTTTTAAATTTAGCGGACGCTTCTTGAATTCTGTTTTCACCAATGTTGGTTAGCCCGGCATTGATTGCGGTAATAATTGTTTCTGTTGTTTGGGTTTTAGTAACGCCGACAAGTGTAACCAACCCTTTCAAACCACAACTGTCTTGTTTTAATCGTATACTCTCTTTAATCCGAGATAAATTATCAAAGACCTTTTGTTCAGAGTTCATTCTCTTTTTCTGATTTTTATTATGTATCTATCTCTGGCTTTTCTTGAGGTGTTTGATCTGCTTCTGCTTCTTCTTCTTCGTGAATAACTCTGCTTATTGATGAAATTTTTGCTCCATCATCAAGTTTTACAAGCTTAACCCCTTGAGTTACTCGGCCTATGCTTCTAATCGCTGAAACGGGTTGGCGCATTAAAACGCCCTTATTGGTTATAATTACAAGGTCGTCAGCATCTACCACTTCCATAATGGAAGTCATTTTACCGGTTTTTTCTGTGATGCGCATTGTCATTACACCTTTACCGCCTCTGTTTTGAGTTCGGTATTGTATTACATCTGTTCGTTTACCAAAGCCTTTTTCTGTACCTACAAGTATTGTTCCTTCTCTTTTCACGATAAGCATTCCAATAACATCGTCTTCTGTCGAGCTTAGGGTAATGCCTTTTACGCCCATTGTTTTTCTCCCGGTTGGCCGTACATCTTTTTCAGAAAAACGAATTGATTTACCTTCTTTTGTTCCTAGAAGGATATCGTTATCTCCATCGGTAATCTTTGCTTCTATCAGCCGATCGCCTTCACGAATATCAATCGCATAGATTCCGCCTTTTCTAGGTTTGCTGTATGCAGATAAAACTGTCTTTTTAACAATGCCCTTTTGGGTTGCCATAACAATATATTCGCTATCACTAAAGTCTTTTACGCTTACAAACGCTTCTACTTTTTCACCCGGTTCGCATCCTATCAAATTTACGATTGCACGGCCTTGTGTGGCTCTACCGCCTTGTGGGATATCATATACCTTTAGCCAATAACATTTTCCCCTATCGGTAAAAAAGAGTATGTGATTATGTGTATTGGCTATAAATAAATGCTCAACAAAGTCAGTATCTTTTGATAAGGCTCCCTGAATTCCTCTTCCGCCACGCCTTTGTGTTCTGTATGTTGTTAGGGGGGTTCTTTTTATATAGCCGCTATGTGTTATTGTTAAAACCATATCTTCTTCAACTATCATGTCCTCAATTGAAACATCTGCTCCAAAGGGCATTATCTCTGTTCTTCTTTCATCTCCAAAACGCTCTCTTGTTTCTTCTAGCTCAAGTTTAATAATGTTCATTCTTTGGTGCTTACTCTCTATAATGCCTGTTAGCTTTGCTATAACTTTTATTATTTCTTTGTACTCTTCTATTACTTTGTCTGTTTCAAGACCGGTAAGTCGTTGAAGCCTCATATCAAGAATGGCTTGAGCTTGCTTTTCAGACAAATCAAAACTATTCATCAGTCCTTCTTTTGCAGCAGCGGGGTCTTTGCTCGTTTTAATTAGTTCTATTATTTCGTCTATATTATCAAGAGCTATTTTTAATCCTTCTAAAATATGCGCCTTTGCCTCAGCTTGGTTTAAATCAAATTGCGTTCGTCGAACAACAATTTCATGCCTGAATTCAATAAAATACCCCAACATATCTTTTAATTTTAAAAGTTTTGGGATACCGCCCACCAGTGCGAGCATTATAATTCCAAACGTGTCTTGAAGTTGTGTGTATTTAAAAAGTTGGTTTAGAATTATTTCGGGTATAGCATCTCTTTTTGTTTCTATTACAACCCTTATTCCGTCTTTATCTGACTCGTCTCTTATGTCTCTTATTCCTTCTACTCTTTTAGCCCTTACCAATTCTGCAATTTTTTCTATCAACCTTGCTTTATTTACCTGATAGGGCAATTCATTTATTATTATACTTGATCTTCCTTTATTATCTGTTTCTATTGAAGCCCGGGCTCTAACAACAACCTTTCCTCTTCCCGTTTTGTAAGCACTTTTAATTCCATCTGTGCCCATTATAATACCGCCCGTTGGAAAATCTGGGCCAGTAATTATATTTATCAATTCATCTGTTTCAATTTCCGGATTTTCAATTGTCGCAATTAAAGCATTTACTATTTCTGTTAGGTTGTGTGGTGGGATTTTTGTGGCCATACCCACAGCAATACCCTCAGACCCGTTTGCTAAAAGAGCTGGGAAAGCTGTTGGTAAAACAGTCGGTTCTTTAAGTGTTTCGTCAAAGTTAAATTGCCATTCTACCGTATCTTTGTCAAGATCGTTCATGGTTTCACTACCAATTCTCGTCATACGGGCTTCTGTGTACCTCATAGCAGCGGCCCTATCTCCATCAACTGATCCAAAATTACCCTGACCGTCAACCAGCTCATACCTCATAGCAAAATCTTGAGCCATTCTCACAAGGGCATCGTATACCGAAGAATCCCCATGGGGGTGATATTTACCCAGCACGTCTCCAACGATTCTAGCACATTTTTTATAGGATCTGTTCCACTGAACACCCAGTTCTTTCATTCCATATAAAATTCTTCTATGAACAGGCTTAAGCCCATCACGCACATCGGGCAGTGCCCGGGATACAATTACAGACATTGAATAATTGAGATAGCTTTCTCTCATTTCATCAACTATGTCGATTTTTATTATATTATCTCTTTGGTTGTCCATTTTACTCTACTTTGATTTTTTAAATATCAAGATTAACAACAAATTTTGCGTTTGTTTCGATGAAAGTTCTGCGCGCTTCTACATCGCTGCCCATTAAGTCTGTAAATGTTTTTGTCGCTTCAGCAGCATCATTAATTGTAACAAGCTGAAGTGTTCTTTTTTCTGGATCCATCGTTGTTGACCACAGCTGTTCTGGGTTCATTTCACCCAGCCCTTTATATCTTTGAATATCAATTTTTGTTGTCTTGTTTTCTTTTTTCATTCGTTCAATTACAATCGCTTGTTCGTTATCACTGTATGTATATACTTCTTTTTTACCCTGTTTCAATCTGTACAGAGGTGGTTGGGCTATATAAACATTTCCACCTGTAATCAATTGCGGCATTTTCCTATATAAAAAGGTTAACAATAGAGTTCTTATGTGACTACCGTCCACATCAGCATCTGTCATAATGATGACTTTATTATAACGAAGTTTTTTTATATCGAAATCTGCGGTGTTTTTTTTCTTTTCTCCATTTTCATCTTCATCATCACCACCAAAACCGGTACCCAGGGCTGTTATAATAGATTGAATTTCATTGTTAGAAAGAAGTTTGTCTATGCGTGCTTTTTCTGCGTTTATCACCTTCCCCCTTAAGGGCAAAATAGCTTGAAAGCGGCGATCTCTTCCTTGTTTAGCCGAACCCCCAGCAGAGTCGCCCTCAACTAAATATATTTCACACATTAAAGGGTCTTTGTTTGAACAATCTGCTAGTTTTCCAGGCAAAGAACCGCCCTCCAGGGCACTTTTTCTACGAATAAGGTCTCTGGCTTTGCGCGCAGCTTCTCTGCTTCTATGGGCCAAAAGAGCTTTATTAATAATTCTCTTGGCAACAGATGGGTTTTGTTCTAAAAAATCACTTAACCCTTCATAAACAACGGCGTCAACGATGCCCTTAACATCTCCATTTCCTAGCTTTGTTTTTGTTTGTCCTTCAAATTGTGGCTCTGCTACTTTAATAGACAGAATTGCTGTCAGGCCTTCTCTAAAATCTTCTCCGCTTAGCGTTATTTTTTCTCCCTTGCTACCCTTTAGAAGTTTATTTTTATTTCCATATGAATTCATACCTCGAGTAAGAGCAGATCTAAAACCGGAAAGGTGTGTACCTCCCTCAATTGTGTTTATATTGTTAACAAAGGTGAGAATACTGTCTGAATAATTTTCTCCGTACCTCATCGCCACATCAACGGGTACAGCGCCATCTTCTTTATTGATTGTAATTATTTTATTATGAAGAGGTGTTTTTGCACCGTCTAAATATTTTACAAAGTCTGACAACCCTCCATTAAATTTAAAACCTTCCTCTCTTGTTTCTTCTTTGCGAAAATCTCGCAAATTTATTTCCAACCCCTTGTTTAAATATGCTAACTCGCGCAAACGGTCTGCAATTATATCAAACTCCCACTCTACTGCGTTAAAGATTTCATGATCTGGCAAGAAGGTTATTTTTGTACCCGTTCTCATCGTTGTGCCTGTCTTTATTAGCTCCGACGTAACGTCTCCCCGCTCATATGTTTGGGCATAAATACACCCATCTCTGTAGACCTCTGCTGTCAATTTTTCGGAAAGAGCATTAACCACCGAAACACCCACGCCGTGCAACCCCCCCGAGACTTTATAAGAACCCTTGTCAAACTTACCACCAGCGTGAAGAACTGTCATTACAACCTCCAGCGCCGGCTTGTTTTCTGTTTTGTGTATGTCTACAGGAATGCCGCGGCCGTTGTCTTCAACAGATACGCTGTTGTTTTTCTCAAAAACAACATTAATTGTTGTACAGTGACCCGCAAGGGCCTCATCAACGCTATTATCAACAACCTCATACACAAGGTGGTGTAGACCGCGCTTGCCAAGGTCACCAATGTACATCGCTGGCCTTTTACGAACAGCTTCAAGCCCTTTTAATACTGTTATTTTTTCTGCGCTGTATTTTTCCGACGCTTGGTTTTCAATCATAAAAACTGAATATCCTTTATAGTGTTTTTTCCTATACGTTTGTTTAATTTAATTAAGATGTCCTCTTTTTTAAAAAGAAGCTCTTGCCTCCACGTTGGCGTTGATGTTTTCACGGTTAAAACTCCGTGTTCTACGCTTTCTGCTGTTGTGTTTTTAGCAACTGCCGCACCAACAATCTCCGGCCAAGCCTGAATTGCCGCGTTTTGAGCAACCCCCTTTGCAAGTCCCGTCTTATGAAGATATATGTTTAAAACTTGTTTCAGACTTTGCATTTTCTTTCCAAATGAAAGGTGGCGTTATTTTTTAAATTCAAATTAATTCCGTGTTTTTCAAAATCTTCTATATCTGTTGTCGTAATAATTGTTTGATAATCTCCGTTTAATAAAGACAAAAGGCTGTCCGCCCTTTGAAAATCAAGTTTTGCAAAAAAATCATCGAGCATTAAAATCGGGTTTTTTCCTGTGTTTGTTTTAATTATGTTTATTTCTGCCATTTTTATAAGAACCAACGCAAGCTTGTGTTCTCCTTGTGATCCGTATTTTTTTAACAGTCTTTCATTAAACAAAAACCTATAGTCGTCTCTGTGGGGACCCACCGTTGTCCACCCTTTAACAAGGTCTAATTTTAATGCTTTTTTTAAACGCTCTTCAAAGGTCTCGATATCACCTTCTGGTACAAAACGAAGAACAATATCTGATCCTTCGTTGTTATATTTTGCGTTTATTTTGTTAATTTCGTGAATAAACTTTTCTATAATAGTTGTTTTTAACCTCCAAAGTTTTGTCCCAACAGAAACTGTTTGCTCATTCCAAACCTCTACCGCTTTTTCATGTGTTCTACCCCGTCTAACTTCTTGTAGGGCAGAATTTCTCTGTTTAATTATTCTTTGGTAGACAATTAACATGTTTAAGTATTCTTGGGAAACGGTGGAAAAGACTTTGTTGAAATAATTTCTTCTATCCCCAGGCGTTCCTTTTGTTAGACGCTGTTCTTCTGGAGATAATAAAACTATTGGGTTCTCGCCTATAAGGTCTTTTGTTTTTTTGAGAACAGCGTCGTTAACAAAAAATTTGCGCTGCCCCGAAGAAAGTTGGTTTAGCCTTATTTCCTTTGTGTTTGACCCTGCGTTAAAAAGGCCTTTCAGGGAAAGGCTGTCTGTGTTTTCTTTAAGCGTTTCTTTGTGGTTATGCGTACGAAAACTCCTCCCCATTGATAGTGTGTACACCGCTTCCAAAACAGCCGTTTTTCCGGAACCGTTTTCCCCCCAAATCACATTAACGCCTCTTTTAAAAACAAAGTGGGCGCGATCATGATTTCTAAAATTATATATATCAATGGCTTCAATGTGCGGCATTGAAACGTATGCTTGTTAGCTTGATTGTTGTTTTTTTTATTGCTGGACAATTAATCATTTAGCCTAATCGGCATGAGCAGCATTGTAACCTCACAATTTGGTTCCTGCTTATCTGGATATATTAGCCCGGCGCTTATGGCTGTTTTTAAATGGAGAACTATATTTTGAGATTTTAAATGCATTAAGACCTCTTTCAAGTATGCAGCGTTATAGCCAACCGTAATATCGTCGCCGTTAAGCTTTGTGTCTATTTCCTCTCTTGCTTTAGATGCTTTTTCTGGATCTTCTGTTCGCACAATTGTTTTTTCTGTTGATATTTCTAACGCAATCTGCTGTGTTGATCTGTTTGAAAAAATAGAAACCCTCTTTACAGCAGATAAAAGCTTACTTCTTTCAACCAAAATTTCTTTGTCATTATCTGTTGGAATTACACTTTCAAAATCTGGAAATCTTTCATCAATTATTCTTGTAAAAATAATATCTCCGCCGATGTTCGCCGTTAAATTATTGTCGCCCATCCAAATCTGAATATTTTCGTTCGCTACAAGCATTGTGTTCATTAGATTTAAGAACTTTTTGGGTATAATTACATCTCCCGAAAACTCTTTTCCTTCAAAATCATTTCTTATATAACGTACAAGTCGGTGCCCATCTGTTGCGACTACCGTAAGTTTTTTCTCTTGGAAACGAAACAATACACCTGTCAAGGCCGGTTTTAATTCATCTTTACTTATTGCGAATGTTGTTGTTTGGATGATTTCTTTTAGTATATTTGCTTTTATTCCGCTCGCTTTGCGATTGTCTGCCTCTGGTAGGGCGGGAAACTCTTCAACGGGTTTTCCCATTAAATCATATGTGCCAGAATCTGTTATTAGCTCTACTTTTTGCCCCTCATCAACAGACAGGGTTATTCTTGTGTCAGACATTTCATTGGTTATGTCCATCAAAGTCTGCAAGGGTATGGCTGCTGAACCAGGCTCTTCTATACTTGCTTCCATTTTGCAGTTTATCGTTATTTCTAAGTCTGTTGTACGCAGCGACACTCCATTACTATCAACCTCAAATAAAACACAGCTGAGTATGGGGAGCGTAGATCTTGCTGGGGTTCCCTTGGATAGCTTTTGTAGTGTTTTTAAAAGTTCGTCAGAAGATGTAGATATCCGCATTCAATGGTCCATTCAATATTATTATAAAATCAAAAAATTATGCTGTGAATCAGCTTTCAATTTTACCAAATAAGACCAAATAAGACAAGATGTTTTGACTCAATAATACTGTAATTATATATAAAGATAAGATTAATTATAATTATATATAATATATAATATGTGGAGAGTGTGGATAAGTATTATAAAAAAGCTGTAGGATCAATCAACAAAGATATAATAAAAGCAAAAGTTAAAGTAAAAGGTTATGTGGAAAAGAAGTTGGCGAATGTGGATAAAATAAAAAACAAGGTCGTTAATTATTTTTTAGAGACGCTTTTTAATTATAAATAAAATATGTGCCTTCATTGTGAATAAAATTGTGGATATCTACCAATTATTGATTTGGATATAGAAACGCTCGCGAACGTCGGCTATCCAATCTCCATACCATTCCGAACGTTTATGATTGAGAGCCATGCCTTCAATTTCTGGCCAATGCATAGCAAGACTGGGGCGGCCCCCCTGTCTATAAGAATCAACCCAAAAGAGATGGTATCCCTGCTCTGTGCGTACAGGCAGGCTGCAGACGCCAATCTCCAACAGGCTTATGATTTGTGAGATTTCTGGTATGGGGGATTTGTTAGGATTTATCCAACCAAGGTCACCGCCAATTTCTTTTGTTTGGGCATCTTTAGAATAAAGCGCAGTAAGACGCTTAAAGTCTTTTAGCGTCTCTGCTGTGTCTTTCAAGGTCAAAGCATATTTGTATGAAAGGGACTCATCTTCTTCTACAATTTCAGGAACAATTAAAATATGGCGAACCCTGATTTTATCTCCACGTTTTTCTTCTGTCTCAATTATGTGATAGCCAAACTGTGTCTCGATTATTTCGCTGACAACATTAACCTTTTGAGAAAAAGCGACTGATTCAAACTCTGAAACAAGAGAACCCCTACGAACAAAACCCAAAGAGCCTCCCTTTTGACGGCTTCCGGGGTCTTGAGAATAAAGAGAGGCCAGTTCTTCGAAAGAATCACCCCCAATTATTTTTTTTCTAATATTAGAAAGCTTATCGTACGCTAACCTTCGACTGTTTTCGCCGGCCTCAACCGTGATGAGCAAATGTCTCATTTTTACCATCATGGGAAAAATGGGCAAGCTGTCTTTATATGTGTAAAAAAAACTTTCAACGTCGGCCCGACTGACGCTTATTTTGTTAATCAACGTTTGTTGATATCTTTCGGTTGTAAGGCGATCTTTCATTTCATACCAAAACTCACGACGAAATGATTTCAAAGATTGGCCGAGCATTTCTTCTGCCTGTTCTTCGCCGCCAGACTGAGAAATAAACATTTCGATTTGTTGATCTAGCGCCCGATCTACGTCTTTGTCTTCTACTTCAATAGAATCTACCGCGGCCATCTCCAATATAATTTTTTGATCAACAACCGAACGCACCACTTCATTTTGCAAGAGGAGAAGTTTTTCAATGTCGGTTGAGGGGTTTAGCCTTTGCTGTGCGGCGGCCATATTTACGAGTTGAGCAATATCACTTTTTAAAACAATATGTTCGCCTACAACGGCCGCAATTCCATCCGCATAAACACTGTTGTTCTTGTCTTGTCCGCAAACAACAGAAAAGACAATTGTTAGATATATGAGTATTTTTTTCATGATTATTATTTCTTTGTGTATGGTGTATGGTTTCTTAAGCTGTCAAGCACATGAAGAGATTTTAAAGCATATTTTGTTTGAAAAACACGCTGATAAACTTCATCATAAACTTCTTCAATTGGAATAGATGTTCCTACTGCAAATTTTTCTATAACAAACAAAACATGATAACCGTACTTGCTTTTTATGGGGCCATGTAAAAGACGGTTTGATTTTTTTGAAAACAAGGGTTTATCTAGTTCGGGAATAAGAGACCCTTGAGAAACAACGCTTGGCCGAATATTGTATTTAAGGAAAAGTTCGTTTTTTTCAAATTTTTTGCCAGAAAAGCTTAATACGCGCATAATTTCATCTGCTTCTGGTTTATTATCTGTATATAAATGATAAATTTTTGCCTGGTTTTTTGTCCGTTTAAAACCATTTTTTTCTTTGTTATAATATGCCACGACCTCCTTTTTAGAAACGCCAATGTTTTTAATTGCAATAGACCGTAGGTAGCGCTGCCCCAGTAGTTTCCGCTGAAAAAGATCAGAAGAAGACTTAAAAGAGGCATCCAGATTGAAGCCCGAGCCTAAAGCGTTTAAAAAAAGAATGTTTTCGTCAACCCGCTGGCCCTCTAGCCGGGATGTTTCTGGTTTTTCTATTTCTGCCACCCCCGAACGACTGTTGCCGCCGCCGCAACCTTGAAGAAAACAAACAAATAGTATTAATAATATATGCATCAAGGGCGACAAAGTTAAGCCGAAATATCTGTCCGTATCCACTCTGCAAAGCCGGAAGTAAAAAACAAGGAATCATTAAGAGATTCCGTTTCTACCAAAAGCATAAAACCATCATCCTTATTAAACCGAAAAACTCGCCCAAGCGAAGACATATGCTCTTGCATCCCATCAAAATTAAAGCCGAACCCACGTTGAGCATCAGCAAAGACTATTCCAACAGAGTTTTTATTTAAAGACACCTTTTTCACGCCGCAACCGGAAAAATGTTCACGTGTTTTTGCTATAGAAAATAAGTTTTCTGTATCAGAGGGAGCGCGCCCAAAGCGATCTATAATTTCACCCCGAACAGTAAGAACGTCCTTAACCCCAACAGCCGTAGCAAGGCGTTGGTAATAATATATCCTATCCTGTGCTAAAAATATATATGTGCTTGGAAAATATGCAGGACCTTTAAACGAAACTACGGGTCGAAACGAAAAACCCTTACCGTTTTTTGTTGATCCAACAACCTCGTCTAATCCCTTTTTAAGTATTTTACAATACATATTATAGCCAACATTGTTAATGTGTCCGCTTTGTTCATATCCAAAAAGACTGCCGGAGCCTCTGATTTCCAAGTCTTTTAAAGCAATTTGGTATCCGGAACCCAAGGCAGAATAGTGTTCAATTGCTTTTAGTCTTCTAAAAGCATTTTCGTTAAGTTTTTTATCAGGAATTAACAACCAACAATATGCCTGTATCTTTCCGCGACCAACCCGACCCCTAATTTGATAAAGCTGGGCAAGCCCAAGTCGATGGGCATTGTTTATAATAACTGTATTGGCATTTGTTACATCTAGCCCCGACTCTATGATCGTTGTGCACACCAGAACGTCTACCTGCCCGCTAAAAAAAGATAAGACAGTTTTTTCTAAATTTTTGCTAGTCATAGAACCATGCGCGCCCTTAACAACAGAATCGGGAAAAAGTTTTTTAATTTTCTCGACAACAAAAGGGATAGAGCGAATATCATTATGTAAAAAATATACTTGACCACCCCGATCAACCTCTCTTTGAATTTGATGTTTAATGGCTCCCCAGGCATAATATAGAATAGTTGTTTTTATGGGCAACCTTTCTTTTGGGGGCGTGTCTATTCTGCTTATGTCTCGAACACCAACCAGAGATTGTTGTAGGGTTCTTGGTATAGGAGTCGCCGTTAGAGTTAAAACATCCACGTCTTTTTTTAACAAACGAATACGCTCTTTATGTTTAACCCCAAAACGATGTTCTTCGTCGATAATAAGCACCCCCAAGTTCTCTGTTGGAACATCGTTTGACATGAGCCTATGCGTTCCGATAACGATATCTGTTTTTTTATTTTTTATTTTATCAAGCACCACCAGCTGTTCGCTTTTTTTTTGAAACCGCGAAAGAAGATCTACGTTAACCCCCAACCCGCCAAGCCTATTTTTTGCTGTAATATAGTGCTGATCGGCTAAAATAGTAGTCGGGGCCATAAAAAACACCTGTCTCCCGCTAGCGACGGCTTTCATGGATGCCCTTAAAGCCACCTCTGTTTTTCCAAAACCAACATCTCCCAAAATCACACGATCCATAGGAAAGGGCCTGTCTAGGTCGGACAAAACGTCCTTAATGGCCTGTTTTTGGTCAGGGGTTTCTTCAAAAGGAAAAGAGTTTGCTAATATATTCACAAGCTCATTATCAGAAACGTATGAATACCCCCGAGGTTTTTGACGAAAAGAATATAGATCAACTAATTCTTCAACTATACTATCAACAGATTTTTTAGCACGAGCAAGTCTGCCTTGCCAAGTTTTTGTTCCAAGCCTAGAAAGAATTACAATCCCGCTTTTTGGCGACACATATCTATGAATTTTATCAAAGCGATCTACCGAAACATGAACCGAATCGCCCCCAGAAAACTCTATAACAACACTGTCTCTTCGCGCGGCAGCTTTGCCGATAAAAGTCAGTCCCCTGTAGACCCCAACGCCATAATCCTCATGAACAACATAATCCCCCCATTCAAACTTTCTAATATCCTCTTGCGGCTCTTGCGAAAAAGTTGGGTCAGAAGAAGTTACGGGTTTAAACATGTTTAGGTCTTTATATCCCACCACAGAAAGTCCCATGCTGTTTGAAACAAAACCCCGACAAAGAGGTTTATTTATAGTAAAATATTTACCGAGCTTTTCTTTTGTGCTGTGTTGATTAGAAAAACCACTTCCAAAAACAAACGTTTTTAAGCCAGGATTTTTAATAATGCCAGAACCACTATAAGAAACACAATCATTTTTTAACAATGCGCCATCAAAAGAAGAAGTGTTTGAAATTGTTAAACCAACAGAGCCCTCTTTTAAATAATAAAATTGAGAAAAAGCGCCTTTTAAAGCATCTCTAAAAAGAATTTTATTTTCAGATTTATAACCAGAAGGAGCAACAATTTCAAGGTTTTCAATACTGGATATAGACAGCTGTGAAACGGGGTTAAACTCGCGCAGCGTCTCAACGTTGTCTCCATAAAACTCAATCCTCACAGGGAGAGTGGAGTACAAAGGGAATATATCTAATATGCCACCGCGCACCGCAAAAGAGCGCGGAGTTGTTGTTGTATCCACAGGTTCATAACCCCAATCGGTTAGGGTTTTAACAACTACACCTAAAGATGAGGAGCTATTTTTATTAAAAAACAATCTCCCATGTTTTTGTTTGGGGGTGTGCACTGGCTGATTTAGGGCATCTGTATCAGCAATAATCACAGCTGGTTTTTTAGAAACAGTTGCCGCAAAAGCAGACTCAAAGTTTTTCTCATCTTCAGAAATAAAAAGAGAAGGCCGGCCTGGTTCGATTTTTTTGCTGGGGGCATAGAATATATGCCCAGGAAAGAGATCAGACAGCCCTAAATACATTTTTTCAGCACGAGACTTCCCCTTTACTATTAATGCAAAACCAATCTCCCCTTGAACAATATTAGCTGAAAATAAAAGCTCTGTAGCCCCAGGCGGGTTGTTTTTTAGAACAGAGGGGTTGTTGGTTTTAAAAATGTGTTTATAGAACAACGACCGGCTTATATGGTCACACAAAGAAACCCAAGGAGGTGACGTTTCACGTGAAACGTCCATACTATTTAGAGAGGTAAACAGACAGCACCGATGCGTCAGCCGGGGACACACCCGAAACCCTAAAGGCCTGTCCTAGGGTTTCGGGTTTTACGGTGTTTAGTTTTTCACGCGCTTCTTTTGAAAGACCAGACATTTTTAGATAGTCAAAGCCAATGGGAATATTAATATGTTCTTGTTTTTCCATCTTTTTTATTTGTTTTAACTGCCGTTTTATGTAGCCGTCGTATTTAATAATGGCTTCGGCCTCCATAAACATTTCTTCTGCAAAATATGAAGGTATTTGTCTGGCGGGGGCTGCTCCAAGAGACCTCTGTGGAAGTTGTTTTATGGCGATGGCTGGGCGTTTCAGTATTTTTTTAGCAGAACAACCCTGTTTAATGGGTGGTTCCCCAATAGAAATTAACATGGGGTTGATCTCGTCCGGGTGAAGTGTGGTATCCAGCGATTTTAGAATGTTTTTGCAAAAATTAAAATAATTAAATATTTTTTCATACACTTCTAAGGTAATAAGCTCATGTTTTAAGGATTTTTCAACCAATCTTTCTCCTGCGTTCGAATAACGAAGCAACAGTCTGTATTCTGCTCGAGAGGTAAACATTCTATATGGTTCCAAGGTGTCTTTAGTGACAAGGTCATCAATCAAAACGCCAATGTAGGCTTCGTCACGACCCAAAATTAGAGGGTTTCTGCTTGTTATAAAGTTTGCTGAATTTGCCCCAGCTATAAGCCCCTGTGCCGCGGCTTCTTCGTAACCAGAGGTTCCGTTAATCTGACCGGCAAAGAAAAGACCAGGCAGGTCTTTTGATTCTAAAGAAGACTTTAGTTGAGATGGTGGGAAAAAATCATATTCAATAGCATAGCCAGGTCTGTAAAACTCAACCTGTTCTAAACCCGCCACGCAACGCAACGCTTTAAGTTGAATTTTTTCAGGAAGGCTTGTAGAAAAACCGTTAGTGTATATTTGGTTGGAGTTGCGCCATTCGGGCTCAAGGAAAAGTGTGTGAGAATCGCGATGAGAAAAGCGATGAATTTTATCTTCAATAGAAGGGCAGTATCGCGGCCCAATGCCAGAAACATCACCAGAAAACATTGGGGATAAAAATAGGTTTTCTCTTATGATCTCATGACACGCGGGCGATGTCTGTGCGGTGTAACAGGGGATGTTTGGAGGGTTAAAATCAGAACTGCTATATGAAAAAGGAGTCGGGTTTCTGTCTCCACTCGAAACCTCTAACTTTTCCCAATTAACGGTATCTGCTATAAGGCGAGGCGGGGTACCTGTTTTTAAGCGACCGCAAGAAAAACCAAGGGAAACTAAAAACTCTGTTATTCCATCCGCTCCTTGCTCACCCATGCGACCAGCGCGAATTTTTCTTTCACCAATATGAACAAGTCCGTTTAAAAAAGTACCACAAGTCAAAACGACAGAGCGGGCGTAGATTTTTTCACCGCTCCTTAACAAAACACCGCCCAACGCATTATTTTTTATAATAAGACGAACAACTTCACCCTCAAGAAGAGTTATCTTCTGATCTTTGCTAATAGCCTCGTTAACATATTGTTCATATAGTCGTTTATCTACTTGTGCGCGGGGAGACCAAACAGACTTTCCTTTGGACCTGTTCAATATTTTGAACTGTAATCCTGCTACATCAGCTCCAATACCCATTATACCGCCAAAAACATCAATTTCTCGAACCATTTGTCCTTTTGCCAATCCACCAATCGCTGGATTACAAGACATCCTCCCCAATGCTTTTGGATCCATTGTTATTATGCAGCACTTTTTACCCATACGGCTTACAGCTAACGCCGCTTCGATACCTGCGTGACCACCGCCAACGATTAAGATATGGGGTTTATTAGAAAGGTGTTTCACGTGAAACCTACTTACCCACACAAAAATTACTGAAGATATTGTTTAAAATGTCTGAGCTTGTTGTTTTACCCAGGATTTTATCAATAGCGTCTAGAGCATCTCGAAGCTCAATTGAAAGTAATTCAAAGTCAGATTTTTTATTTTTCAACATCAGCAACGCACGCCTAAGCGCTCGAGCGCAGTCTTTTGCTATATCGTATTGTCTTTGCGTAATTAAATAAACAGCGTCAGAGCTATTGTTAGAAATTTGTAAACTTTTTTTTATCACATTTTTTAAAACAGCTATTCCAGAACCGGTTTTTGCAGAAACACAAACACAGTTTTCAATGCTATTATTTACAGTTTTTATCTGACGTTTGGAATACAAATCACACTTATTTAACACGGGTATAGTGGGGTTATTAAAATTTGTTGTTTTTAGAATGGATCGTGTGTTTATATCAAACATGTTTAAAACTAAATCGGCTGATTTAATTTTTTCTGAAGCGCGACGAATTCCCTCATATTCAATCTCTTCTCCGGTGTCGCGAATTCCAGCAGTGTCCGTTAAAAAAACACGCATACCATCATAAACAACGCTGGCATCAACAACATCTCTCGTCGTTCCCGGGGTTGTGCTTACAATAGATCTGTTTTCGTTTAAAAGCATATTAAATAAAGTTGATTTACCTATGTTTGGAGGCCCTGCTATGACAACCGTTGCCCCTCGATTTAATAAGCGCCCCTCGTTAAAAGATTCTGTAAGCCGCTTCATTCTTAATAGCGCAGAAGCAACTTCTTGTTTAATCTGTTGAACGGAATTGGGTAATAAATCGTCTTCGGAAATGTCAAGTTCAAACTCTACATACGAAAGAGCTTTTATAATAGATTTTTTAATTTCTCTTAATATATTTGAAAGCTCCCCGGCTAAAATACGATGGCTTAACTGATTGCTTTTTTCACTATCACCCTGAATTACAGCAGCAACGGACTCCGCCTGAACAAGGTCGAGCTTCCCATTAATAAAAGCCCTTTGAGTAAACTCTCCCGGCTCTGCTAGGCGTCCGCCACGATCAACTGTTTCACCAACGATTTTTTCTACTATTGTGGGATTACCATGACAAGATATTTCAACAACATCTTCACCGGTATAAGAGTTGGGGCTTTTATAAAAAAGAACAACGGCGCTATCAAAAGGGTGTCTGTTTTGATCATAAAGCGTAACTTTGGTTGCATGGCGGTTTTTAAACGAGCCGTGGGTTTGACAGATTTTTTGAGCAATTTTTTCGGCTTTATTACCGCTTATGCGTACTACAGCAATTCCGCCATAACCATACGGTGTTGCCGCAGCAACGATCGTATCATTAATTTTCATTTTCTTTTGACAAGTGTCGCGGGTATTTGTGCGGGTGCAGGCGTGAGGTATTTTTGCTGGAGTATTGTTAGAATATTAAAAAGCGTGTAGTACAAATTTAAACCGGAGGGAAAATTGTTAAATAATAATACGAAAAACCCCGTCATAAAATAAGACATATATTTTTGTTGTCCGGTGGACTGGGTTGGCATCATTTTTTGCTGTATAAACATTGTAATGCCCATAAGAATTGGCAAAACAGCAATGTGGTCGCCATAAATTGGAATAGAAAATGGAAGGTCGATAACAGAGTCTGGACTGGAAAGGTCTTTGATCCAGAGTACAAAAGGCGCACCTCTTAATTCAATCGTGGATCTAAACACCTGGAAAAGAGATATGAGCAACGGCATTTGAAGTAGAATAGGAAAACAGCCACCCAAAGGATTAACACCATGTTCTTTAAAAAGCGCCATCTGTGCCTGGCTCATTTTTTTTTGATCGTTTTTGTATTTTTCTTTTAAAGCGTTTAGTTGTGGCTGCACCGCTTGCATTTTTTGGGTAGATTCATAACTCTTTTTTGTAAGCGGATAAACAAGAATTTTTATAAGGAGCGAGAAAACAATCAATACAACACCATAGTTTGGAATAAACGTGTTCATTTTAATGAGCAAAAAATGAACGCCTTTTGCAATTGGACGTATTAATGACCACCCAAAATTCATAATGGAATCTAATTCTACACCAAGCGCTTTAATGCGACTGTATTCCAGAGGCCCAAGATAAAGACGTGTGTTTTTATTTTGATGCGCTAAAAGAGAAATAGAAACGCTATATATTTTTTCAACCTCGCCGTTTTTATAGCCAGAGGTTTTTCCGCCTAACCCGGGTTTGTTAGGTATAAGAGCGCTAACAAAATATTTAGACCTGACAGCAACCCAGGCCGTTTCCCCTTTTATATTATCTTCTTTTGGGTTTTTATTTTCGGATATTTTCGGACTGTGTAGTTCGCCACCTTGATAAATATAGGCATCAAAATAACTTGCATCATCCGTTGCGTTTTTTTCTGTAATAGGCAGCCCGCCAAACCAGGACAGATTATAAATCCCCTGAGAAATAAAACGCTCCACCATGGATAAATCGGTCTCAACATCAATAATATAACTGTCAGGATAAAATGTTAGCGTTTTATATATCCACGCCCCACCCAGAAGCCGTTTAAATCGAAGCGAATATTCTGACTCTATAAAACCGGGCGAAACATTAGCAACAGGTTCCCACTGTCCGGATAATTCGATGTTTTCGCCGTCAACACTACGAAAAGAAACTAAAAGGTTTTGCTGGTTGTTTTCGTTAATTAGTTCAACCTGGCTATTGTTTAAATAAGAGTAATTGTTTAAAGTAAAAGACGTTAAAGAGCCCCCATTAAAAGAGCTAATCGTGGCAGAATATAAATTTGTCTGTACTGAATATATTTTATTTTCAACAACTGAAACGGGTTGGAAGCTGGTGTCTTCTTTGATCGGTTTTGTATAGGAAGTGACTGGATCTGCAGCTCTTCTAGTTATGGTTGCAGAGCTGTCAGCAAATTCATTTTCTGCGGTTGGGTATACAATGTTATAATAAGCCGGCGTGAGCAGTATTATAACGGCTATAATTAAAAAAGCTATAAGTGTTTTTCTGTCCATTGTTTAAATAAGGATATGTTTTCTATTTTACAGGATCGAAACCGCCGCTGTGAAGCGGGTGACATTTAGACAAACGTTTAATAATTAACAAGATAGCAAGAGCAGCGCTTTTTGTTTTTAATGCATCTAGTGCGTAACTAGAGCATGTTGGATAAAAACGACACCGTCCCCCAAAAACAGATGATAGAGTGTATTTATATATATAGACACACATTATTAAAGGGTAGGCCAGCGTCCTATTGATCCTTGAGAGAATTGTTTTTAACAAAGCCATGTTTTTAGGCCGAAAGTATTTTGCGTCCTTTTTTTCGACGGCTGGCTAAAACACGTTTCCCCCCGGGGCTTTTCATGCGCGCCCGAAAACCATGTTTGTTCTTACGCTTTCGACGACTGGGTTGATAAGTACGTTTCATTAAATAACTCCTAAATTTTAGCCGGGGAAACTACACAACCTCTGAAAAGAAGTCCAAAAGAAATACCCAGCAATTTATTATTTGTTTTTATTAACAAATCAGGAAAACAGAATTGATATATAGAGATTTTATTCCATAAATTACGGTTATAACGTATGTGGAAAACTTGTGGATAACATTTGGATCAATATAAAAGACC
>ERZ813253.226-NODE-226-length-22103-cov-7.488214_pt1 | contig 22103 bp, 13 predicted proteins | sample MGYA00520893_ERZ813253 | MGnify/ENA primary metagenome ERZ813253 (study PRJEB31669, sample SAMD00080414) | marine metagenome | biome: oceanic hadal pelagic zone biome; feature: marine hadalpelagic zone; material: sea water | place: Pacific Ocean:Izu-Bonin Trench...
GCCGGATGAACCTCGAACATCAACCTCCAGCCCCGTCTCAAAAGCCCACTTCGAAAACCGCCGTCAACCCGGCCGGTAGAGCTCGTCCGCGTCAGATTCTATGGCAGTCATGAATAATGCGGGCTAGACCAATCGCTGCCGTCTCAAATGGGACATCGACGTTGATGCTAATCGGAAACTCAATTTCTCCTTCGTCGAGCAGCGTGCGACTAGTCACCTGAATGAAGGCTACCTTGCCATCAGGAATTTCTTCGAGTGTTAGACCCGCTTCAAGCGTTGCATTTAGCGCCTGGATCAAACGACCAAACCCGGGCTTGGCATCAGCAACATCGTTAGAAATTATTGTCTTGTAGTAACGCTTCCCCAAGTCGGCGGCAATTGAATCGGGGAGTTGTTTGCCATATTCAGAATTTAAATGGAGAAGCTGATCAATGTCGGCAAATTCTAGATGGTTCATCCACACGGATTCATGCGTTACAAGAAATTCCCTAGCATCAAGAATGATCGGGTATTGATCAAAAAAATTAGAATTATCTAGAATCTGATACTCAGAAAACACATCTACCGCCGTGTCTTCAAGCTTGGATTTCAGGCCACTTAATTCAACTTTCAACGCATCTAAATATTGAACTTCATTATGCCTATTCTTGAGAATATCATATGCATCAACACCGTAAATGATCTCATCAGTTTTGATGATAGTGCTACTTATTGATTTCCATTCTTTGGGCGAAGCCGGCCAAGAGACCGCTTTGAGGTTATCCTTCGCTTTTTTGATACTGGGTGCCAATGACGCAGCGGTTTCTCTCGCTAACCGATCACGAATTTCTAAGTTGCTTTCTTCATTCTCCGTAAAGTAGTCGTTCTGCTCAACATAGACCTCGTTCGCAGCTTCCAATTCTCCTTCGTCCAATAACTGCGCTACGTGGGACGCAGGTGTGAAGAATATGGAATATCCTGAACCGCCCGCCGTATCGCGGTTTCTATCTTCTATCGTGGTGTTACGTTCCTCGGCTGCATCTATACCGTTAACGATAGCCATGAATAAAATCAGAACGACCGCCGCCGCCAGTGATCGAAGAAAGCTGGTCATTGTTACATCTCCCGCTTGCCCGTAAATTTATTGGCTTGCGGGAGCATCCCTCCCTTGTTGAAATTGACTCGGCAAGTATTACGAACTGAATAGGCTAAGCAACTTTGACGTGTCGATCAAGATCGTTGTTGATCCTGAGCTTGGCGCGATGCGCACGTCTACGAGCATCGGGATCAATCATGTTTCCGGGCGACTGGTCGCCGATAGCCTTGTGCGGATCACATATATCGAGAGATTCGAGAGACATATCATCCGCTGGATATTCACCTTCTAGCGGCCCAAGAGCCAATGACTGGTAAACGCCATCGTCTGGGATAACAACGTGGACGCCCTGATCTAACGGACGGTCTCCGCAGCGTGTTTTCGATCTGGAAATTCACCGTCTTGCTCCGCTGGATTTGGTAGCGTAGGTTGCCCGACCAACCCTATGAACAGAAAGTCAATCGCCCGATGAGAAAAAACTTCCCCTACGATACGGAAGACTTGTGGAACAAGGACCGCCGCCACGTCCTGCACCCTTGGCAGCCGCTCGAAACCGGCCGCGAGGAAGGCGCCATGATCATCGCCGAGGCGCACGGCATCTACGTCTATGATTCCGACGGCAACAAGTTCATCGACGGCCCCGGCGGCATGTGGTGCGTGCAGATCGGCTATGGCCGCGACGAGATCGCCGACGCCGTGGCCGAGCAAATCCGCACCATGCCCTATTATTCGCCGTTCACCTATTTCGGCACCCCACCGGCGGCCAATCTGGCGGCCAAGCTGGCCGAGCTGGCGCCGGGCGACCTCAACAACATCTTCTTCTCGACCGCCGGCTCGGAGGCCAACGATACGGCGATCCGGTTCGTCCAGTTCTTCAATAACATGCTGGACCGGCCCGCCAAGAAACACGTCATCACCCGCCAGGACGCCTATCACGGCTCGACCTATCTGGCGGCCTCCCTGTGCGGCAAGGAAGGCGACAAGCACCAGATGGATGTGATCACCGATTGGGTGCATCACATCTCCTCGCCCAATCCCTATCGCCGCCCCGAGGGCATGAGCGTCGAGGATTTCCGCGATGCCAAGGTCAAGGAGCTTGAGGACAAGATCCTCGAGGTCGGGCCCGACAAGGTCGCCGCCTTCATCGCCGAGCCGGTCCTGGCGTCGGGCGGCATGATGGTGCCGCCGCCGGGCTATCACAAGATGACCCTCGAGGTCTGCCGCAAATACGACGTGATCTATATCTCCGACGAGGTGGTCACCGGCTTCGGCAGGCTCGGCCATTTCTTCGCCTCCGAGGCGGCGTTCGGAATCGTTCCCGACATCATCACCTGCGCCAAGGGCCTGACGTCGGGCTATCTGCCGCTCGCCGCGACCATCATCTCCGATAAGCTGCTCGATCAGATTTCAGGCGAGAACGCCGACGGCGCCTATTTCTCCAACGGCTTTACCTATTCGGGCCATCCGGTGTCCTGCGTGGCGGCCCTGAAGAATATCGAAATCATGGAGCGCGAAAAAATCTGCGAGCATGTCCTCGAAGTCGGCCCCTATTTTCACGAGAAGCTCGAGGAATTGCGCGACCTTGCCATCGTCGGCGACGTGCGCGGCAGCCATCTGATGGGCTGCGTCGAGGCGGTGATGAACAGGGAAACCCGGGAGTCCTTCCCGGCCGAGGCCAAGGTCGGCAAGCGCATCGACGTCCATTGCCAGGATCGCGGGCTGATCCTGCGACCCTTCGGCAGCCTGTGCATGTTCTCGCCACCCCTGATCATCACCAAAACCCAGATCGACACCATGGTCGGCATCATGCGCGAGGCCATCGAGGCGACCATCGCCGATCTCCGAAGCGAAGGACTGTGGGACGGATAAGAGTTTAGTGCCTAATTTTTAGCCTTTCCTTGTTAGTGCCTATTTGTTGGGCATTAATGAGCGTGACCCGCTTCGATTAAAACCCGATGCAGGGTTCGTCTTTGCATTGTTTTCAACGCGTTATAAATTTTTTACCCGGTTGGCACGGATCTTGAGGTGTTCGAAGCAAATTCGACGCCTCACGGGAGATCCGGAATGCCTTATCTGTTTTTGCCTTTTATGATTTCGACGGCGCTGCTGTTCAGCTCGCCCGCCCTCGCCCAGGAGGCCGCGCCCGCGCTGGACAGCGGCGACACCGCCTGGATGCTGACCTCGACCGCCCTGGTCCTGCTCATGACCATACCGGGGGTCGCCCTGTTCTACGGCGGCATGGTGCGAAAAAAGAACGTCCTCGGCGTGGTCATGCAGTCCTTCGCCATCACCTGCCTGGTCTCCATCCTGTGGACGGTGATCGGCTATAGCCTGGCGTTCAGCGAGGGCAACGCCTTCGTCGGCGGGTTCGAGCGGGTATTCCTCAAGGGCATGGGTGTTGAGTCCATGAGCGGCACGATCCCCGAATCGGTCTTCATGACCTTTCAGATGACCTTCGCCATCATCACCCCGGCGCTGATCGCCGGCGCCATCGCCGAACGCATGCGCTTCTCGGCCCTGCTGTGGTTCGTCGGCGTCTGGTCGATCGTGGTCTATGCGCCGATCACCCATTGGGTCTGGGGCGGCGGTTTCCTGGGCGACGCCGGGGTGCTCGATTTCGCCGGCGGCACGGTGGTCCATATCAACTCGGGCGTCGCCGGTCTGGTCGCCGCCCTGATGCTCGGCAAGCGCGTCGGCTTCGGCCGCGACAACCTGGCGCCCCACAACCTGACCTACACTATCATCGGCGCCTCGCTGCTGTGGTTCGGCTGGTTCGGCTTCAACGCGGGCTCGGCCCTGGCCGCCGACGGCTCCGCCGGCATGGCCATGGCGGTCACCCAGATCGCGGCGGCGGCGGCGGCCATGGCCTGGATGTTCGCGGAATGGATCAGCCACGGCAAGCCGAGCGTCCTCGGCATCGCCTCGGGCGCCATCGCCGGCCTGGTCGCCATCACCCCGGCGGCGGGTTTCGTCGACGCGGGCGGCGCACTGGCCATCGGCGGCATCGCCGGTATGGTCTGTTTCTGGGGGGCGACATGGCTCAAGAAACGCCTGGGCTATGACGATTCCCTGGATGTCTTCGCGGTGCACGGCCTCGGCGGTTTCGCCGGCGCGCTCCTGACCGGGGTGTTCGCCGTCGAAGCCATCGGCGGCACGCCCGGCGCCCTGGAAGGCAACGTCGGCCAGATCGGCATCCAGCTCTACGGCATCGGCGCGACGGTGGCCTATTCCGCGGTCGCCACCTTCGTCCTGCTCAAGATCATCGACCTGACCATCGGCCTCAGGGTCGACGAAGAGGACGAGCGCGAGGGCCTCGACATCCGCCTCCACGGCGAGAGCGTTAGTTAGAGAGAGAGTCTATACGGTCGCCAAGAGGCTCCGTGCGTTCAATCGTCCAAATTTATGTCTACACAAGACTGGGGCTTTCGCCGGGTAAGCCGGCGGCCCGCGGTCGCGGGCTGGCGAAGTCCAAGTGGACTTCGCGCTAGAACCCGGCTTCGTCGAGGGCGGCGAACAGGGCGGTCGTCTGGTTCTCGTCGAGGCCGGTCATGGGCGGGCGCAGGGTGAGCCAGCCGTCGTCCTTGATACGCCGGGCGACGATCGCCTTGAGCGCCGGGACCATGGCCTGGGACTGCACCGCGCGGCGCACGGAGGATGCGGCTTCCTGCAAATCGTCGGCGCCCTCCCCCTCCCAGCCGGCATAGAGCCGGGCGAGGCCCCGAGCGTTGACGTTGGCGGTCGCCGTGATACAGCCCACGGCGCCGAGGCGCAGGGCCTCGAGCATGATGAGTTCGCTGCCCGGAAAGACGCGGAGGCCGGGGAAGTCTTCAAGCAGCATCCGGGTATTGTCCCAATCGCCCGAGGAGTCCTTGATGCCGATGACCGTGTCCGGATAGGCGTCGCGTAAGCTGCCGATCAGCTTGGGCGATATGGCGACGCCCGACACCTTGGGGATGTGATAGAGATAGATCGCCAAGCGCTCGTCGGCGACCCGCTCGATGACCTCGGCGTAGGCGGCGAACAGGCCCTCGTCGCTCATCCCCTTGTAGTAGAACGGCGGCAGCATCAGCACCCCGGCGCAGCCCAGCCCGACCGCATGGCGGGTCAGGCGCACGGTGTCGGGGATCGCCGCAAGGCCGGTCCCGACGATCAACAGGGCCGGATCGACGCCGCCTTCGACCAGGGCTTCAAGCAGGCCCTCGCGCTCCTCGATCGACAGGGAATTCGCCTCGCTGGTGGTGCCGAAGGGCACCAGGCCATGGCACCCTTCGTCGATCAGCCTCCGGCACAAGGCGACGAAACGCTCAGGGTCGGGCGAGAGGTCCCCATGGAAGGGCGTGAGCACCGGGGAAAAGACGCCGTTCGGTTGATCGATCATGGCTGTTGCCTCTCACTTGAGGGGAAGAAGAAAATAAACCACAGAGACACAGAGGCACAGAGAAGAAAAAGAGAGAAGAAGGATTCTTGGCGCTTCGCGCCGAAAAAAACTTTCTTCCTTACTTCTCTGTGCCTCTGTGTCTCTGTGGTAATTCTACTTTCTTAGCTTTGGCGCGCCTCGGCGATGAGATCGAGCAGGGTTTCCATGTCGATGGCGCCGTGGATGACCTGATCGCCGATCACGAAGCCCGGCGTGCCGTTAATGCCGAGCTGTTCGGCGAGGGCGTTGTTGTGGGCCAGGATGCGCTCGATTTCCGGCGAGTTCATATCGGCCCTGAGGCGTTCGACATCGTATCCGAATTCGCCGGCAAGGCTCAGGGCGTTGGCCTCGTTCATCCGCGGACGGCTGGACATCATGGCGCCATGGAGGTCGGCGTATTTCTCCGGCGCCTGGCGGTGGGCGGCGAGAGCGATGCGCGACGCGACCACCGAGTCCGGGCCGAGAATGGGGTATTCCTTATAGACGAAACGGATGCCGGGATCGTCGTCCATGGCCTGGATCAGATCGGGCATCACCCGCTTGCAATAGCCGCAGAAATAATCGAAGAATTCGACGATGGTGACATCGCCATGGGGATTGCCGCCGACCGGCGAGGAGGGATCGTAAAAGATGGCTTCTTGCTGTTCGGCGAGGGTCTCGCTGACTCGCTGGGCGGCGCTGACGTCCCGCTCGGCGCGCAGGATATCGAGCACCTCGATGATGATGCTGGGGTGGCTGAGCAAATAGTCGCGGATATTTTCCTCAAGGGCTTCCTGGGCCGGCGTCGCGGCGTCATGCTCGGCGCGCAGATCCGTGCTTGCGATGGCGAGGATCACGGGGAGCGCCAGTACGAGTCCCACACGGAAAATTTTCAGCATCGGAAATCCTTGAAAGCCTAGCGTTTGAGCCGCGCATAATGCCACTCAAGGCTGCTTCCGGCAAGCAGGCTCATGGCTTTTTATCCGTCACCCGGGCGACGGCCTCCCGCCAGCCGCCATAGCGCCGCGCCCGCTCATCCTCGGCCATGACCGGGGTGAACAGGGCTTCGCGCCGCCATTGACCAGCGAGGGCCTCGAGGGAGCTGTAGAAGCCGGTATGGAGTCCGGCCAGGAAGGCAGCACCCAGGGCGGTGGTCTCGGTAACCCGCGGGCGCTCGACCTGTGTGTCGAGCATGTCGGCGAGAAACTGCATCAGCCAGTCGTTGGCCACCATGCCGCCGTCAACCCGAAGCGCCACGGGCGCCGTGGCGCCATCGGCGGCCATGGCGTCCATCAGATCGCGCATCTGATAGGCGACCGATTCGAGGGTGGCGCGGACGATCTCGGCGCGCCCCGTATCCAGGGTCATGCCGAGCAGGGCGGCGCGCGCGGACGCATCCCAATAGGGCGCGCCGAGGCCGACGAAGGCGGGCACCAGATAAACCGAAGACGGAGCGGCCTCGGCGGCCAGGGCCTCGGTGTCATGCGCGCTGGCGATCAGCCCGACCGTGTCGCGCAGCCATTTGACGGCGGCGCCGGCGACGAAGATGCTGCCTTCGAGGGCATAGGCGGGCTTGCCGTCGAGGCGATAGGCCACCGTGGTGAGCAGTTTGTTGCCGGAGCTGAGCGCTGTCTCGCCGGTGTTGACCAAGGCGAAGCAGCCGGTGCCGAAGGTCGATTTGATCATGCCGGGCTCAAAGCAGGCCTGGCCGAAAGCGGCCGCCTGCTGATCGCCCGCGATGCCGGCAATCGGCACCGGAACGCCCAGAATATCGGCCTCCGTGACGCCGAAATCGGCGCTCGAATCGCGGACCTCGGGCAACAGCTCACGGGGCACCTTGAACAGAGCAAGCAGCGCGTCGTCCCACGCCTGGCGGTGGATGTCGAACAGCATGGTCCGGCTGGCGTTGGTGGCGTCGGTGGCATGGCTTCGCCCGCCGGTCAGCCGCCATAGGAGGAAGCTGTCGATGGTGCCGAAGGCCAGCTCCCCGCGTCCCGCCCGCGCCCTGGCGCCGGGCACATGATCGAGAATCCAGGCGATCTTGGTGGCCGAGAAATAGGCATCGATGATCAGGCCGGTCTTGCTCTGCACCATGGGCCCGTGGCCGTCCGCCACCAGGGCGGCGCAGGTCTCGGCGGTGCGGCGATCCTGCCAGACGACGGCATTGTGGATCGTCGAGCCGCTGTCGCGTTCCCAAATCACCGTGGTCTCGCGCTGGTTGGCGATGCCGATCGCCGAGACATCGGAGGGCTTGGCTCCAGCGGCCGCAAGAGCGCCCCGGATCACCGCGACGGTGGTCCGCCAGATTTCCTCCGGATCGTGCTCGACCCAGCCGTCGTCCGGAAAATACTGCATAAATTCCCGCTGATCGATGGCGACCGTTTGGCCAGCCCGGTCGAACAGGATCGCGCGGCTGCTCGTGGTGCCCTGATCGATCGCCAGGATATAGGGTTGATCGGACATGGGGATGATCTCTGGGGCTATCTTTTGCTGTTCGCCTGTTTTGCCACGAAGACGATGTCCTGGGCGCGCAATTGTCCGGGCGTGCCGGCGGGCATCAAATTGTCGGCGCGCTCTGCGAAGGCGACTGCCCCCCTGTGGTCGCCCACCAGGATGGCCCGTTCGGCGCTCGCCAGGGCGGACATGCCGAGACGGTCGGTTCGGCCGTAGGCGATACTCAGCAGGCGCCAGGCCAGGGGGTCTTCGGCATCCTGGCGGACCGCGATTTCAAGCTGCTCAACGGCATCCACGAGGGCCGCCTGATCGCCGGTCTCGACCATCGCCTGGGCCAGGCCGACACGGATAAGCGGCGCATCGGGGAAAATATCGACCGCGCGGCGATAGGACAGCACGGCGGCGTCGATGCGGCCGTTTTCAAACAGAATCTGGCCTTTGAGTTCGTGGAAATAGCCGTCCCCCGGATAGTCTTCCAACAATCCGTCGATCTCCTCGAGCGCGGGCGCAAGGTCGGGACGGCGGTAATGGGCAATGGCGCGGGCATAGCGCGCCTCGATGCTTTGGTCTTCTTCGGGATATAGCCTGAAGGCCTCGCGCGGGCTCAGGAAGCCCCGCAGCTTGGCGATCATACGGGCGAACCGCGCCTGCTCCCGGGGGCTCGGTATGACATCCGAATAGGGTGAATTTGCGACGTGATTGCGCACAAAATCGACGCGCCCGCTGACCAGGGGATGTGTCCTGAGGTAAGGATCCTGCCGGCCGATCACCAGCACTTCCTGTTTCTCGAGGACTTCGAGGAACGCCAGCAATCCCCGGGCCGACTGGCCGGTGCGATCCAGGGTGGTGACCGCGGACTGATCGGCGGCCTGTTCCTGACCGCGGCTGTATTTGAGGAACGTCTGCTGAGAGACCGCGCTACCACCGGCGACGATCGCCAGGGCGGCGCTGGGCGCCCCCGCGACGAGGGCCGCGGCGCCCAGGACGTAGGACAGGATGGACGCCGCGTTGGCGTTCTTCAGCACCTCGTGGGTTCGTGCGAGATGGCCGCCGGCGATGTGGCCGGTCTCATGGGCAATGACGCCGATGACCTGGTTGGAACCTTTCGCCGCCAACAGTAAGCCCGTGTTGAGGAATAGTTTCTTCCCGCCGGCCACGAAGGCGTTGATCTTTCCGCTGTTGACGATCATGACCTTGACGCTCTGGCTGTCCAGCCCGGCCGCCTCGAACAGCGGCGTGGCGTAAGAACGGATGATGCTTTCGACCTCCGCGTCGCGTATAAACGCCAACTGGGCGTGGGCCGGCGCGGCGAAACTCGCGCCGACGACAGCCACAAGACCGAGGATCAGGGGAACGGTACGGAAAAGCATGATGCATATATTCTCGCTATGTAGGCAACTTATGTTTGGCGGGCGGCGGCGTCAATCCATCCCGGTGGCTATCCCGGGGGCCACCCATGCAACGTTGATGCTGTTGGTTCTGTTGCTCGCGGCCTGTACGGCGCCGCAGGATGTGTTACGCGCCGTCGGCTATAGCGACGCCAAGGTCGGCGGTGTCTCGGCGGACGAGCCGCGCGCGGCGATCGTCGCTCGCGATGTTCTCAGCATCGGCGGCAACGCCATGGACGCCGCCGTGGCCTTGTATTTCACCTCCGCGGTCACCTTTCCGGCCACCGCATCCCTGGGCGCGGGCGGGGTTTGCCTGGTTTTTGACGCCGATGCGGAACGCGTCGAATCCCTGTTGTTCCCAGCCGTCCCACCGCCGAGCGCCGATGCCGACACGCGTCTTAAAATCGCCATACCCGGCGCCGTGCGCGGCATGTTCGCCCTGCATGCGCGCTATGGCAAGCTCAACTGGAGTCAACTGCTCGCGCCGGCGGAACAGTTGGCGCGGCTCGGCCATCCCATGTCGCGGGCCATGGCAAGAGACCTGGCCCGGGTCGCCGCCCCGCTGTTCAACAGCCCGGCTATGGCGGCGATCTTCGGCCGCGAGGACGGCACGCCCCTGGACGAGGGAGAACTGCTGGTTCAGCTCGAACTCGCGGGCATCATCAGCCAGTTGCGCACCCGGGGTCCCGGCAGCTTTTATTCCGGCGTTCTCGCGCGCAATCTGGTGCGCTCGGTAAGCGCCGGCGGAGGCTCCCTCACCATGGACGATCTGCGCGGCTACCAGCCTGAATGGCGTGAAACCCTACAGATCCCCTATGGCGTCAATGTGATCCATACCGTGCCGCCGCCCCTGCCCGGCGGTGTCGGGCTGTTGCAGATGTGGTCGATGCTGCAACTGGACGATCGCTATGCCGATGCCGACGCGGGCGAGCGCCGCCACTTACTCGCCGAGGTGTCGATGCGGGCCTTCGCCGACCGCGCCGCATGGCAGACCCCCGGCGCGGCGCTCGGCAATGGCGCATCGCTTATCGCCGACGACCGCATCGAGCGGCTCATGGCAAGCTATAAGCCCGATCGGCACACGCCGGCGTCGGCCCTTAACCCACCACCGGCCAAACGCCGGGAAAGCCCCAGCGGTACCAGCTTCACGGTGGTTGACGGGATCGGCAACGCGGTCACCTGTTCGCTGACCCTGAATAATTTCTTCGGGCGGGGCTGGATGGCGCCGGGCACGGGAATCGTCATGGCGGCGGCGCGCCCCGCCGAGCGCGGCGCGATCAGCGCCATGGCGCCGGTCATGATCGTCAATCCCAACACCGGCAATTTCTTCCTGGCCGCCGCGGCGTCGGGCGGCGCGGTGGCCCCGTCGGCGCTGTTAGGCGTCATGGCGCGCACCCTGATCGACGGCGAACCGCTGGCCTCCGCCATCCAGGCGCCGCGCATCTATCAGGGCGGAAACCCCGATCTGGTGGTCTACGAGCCCGGCGAACCGGCGGAGTCCATCGACCGCTTGCGCCGCCGTGGCCATAAGCTCGCCCAGGCCCCGGCGCTCGGGCGGGTCAATGCGATCTATTGCCGCGAAGGAATCCAGGAAAACCCGGCGGGCTGTAGCGTCAATGTGGACCCGCGCGGCTTCGGCCTGGCCTCCTTCGTACAGCTCGAGTGAGCCGGAAGCCCCCAGCCCCAAAGCCCATGGCCCTCAAGACCATGGGGCCGTCCCAACGCGGCGCCATACCGCCGTTCCAGGTGATGGAGGTCATGCGCGCCGCCGAGGCGCGCGCGGTGGCCGGCAAGGAGGTGTTTCATCTCGAGGTCGGCCAGCCCAGCACCGGCGCCCCGCGCGGGGTGATCGAAGCGGCGGGCGCCGCCATGGCGAGCGACGTCCTGGGCTATACCCTGGCGCTCGGCATCGAGGAGTTGCGCGAGGCCATCGCCAGCCATTACCGCGATCGCTACGGCATCGACATTCCGGCCGCGCGCATCGTCGTCACCACCGGCGCATCGGGGGCTTTCATGCTGGCCTTCCTGGCGGCGTTCGACGCCGGAGACCGGGTCGCGCTGGCCCTGCCGGGCTATCCCGGCTACCGCCATATCCTGACCGCCCTGGGCACCCAGGCGGTGACCATCCAAACCGGGGCGGAGAGCCGATATCAGCCGAGCGTCGCCCTGCTCGAGCAGCTCGATCAGCCGATCCAGGGGCTGATTGTCGCCAGCCCGTCGAATCCGGCGGGAACCATGATTCCCAATCGTGAGTTTGCCGAGCTGGTCGACTATTGCGAGCGCCATGACATTCGCCTGGTGTCGGACGAGATCTATCACGGCATCACCTATGGCGAGACGGCGGCCACGGCGGCGGCTTTCAGCGACCGGGCGATCGTCATCAACAGCTTTTCAAAATATTTCTCGATGACCGGCTGGCGCCTCGGCTGGATGGTGGCGCCCGAGGATTTGCTGCGTTCCATCGAATCCCTGGCGCAGAATCTGTTCATCTCGCCGCCGACCCTGTCTCAGCGCGCCGCCATCGCCGCCTTCGACTGCCACGCGGAACTCCAGGCGAATATCGAGAGATACGCCGCCAACCGCGCCCTGCTGCTGGAAGAATTGCCCAAGGCGGGGTTCAACTCCCTGGCCCCCGCCGACGGCGCCTTCTACATCTATGCCGATGTCAGCGCCATGACCAACGACAGCCAGGATTTTTGCCGGCGCATGCTCGATGAGACCGGCGTTGCCGCGACCTCGGGTGTCGACTTCGACCCGTCACGCGGCAACGCCTATGTGCGCTTCTCTTTTTCCGGATCGACCGAAGACATGGCCGAGGCCGCCAAACGCCTGCGAAACTGGCGGCGTTAACTCGTCAGCCTGTTCCACCAGCCCTTGCGCGCCGGTTCCTTTGGCGCTTCCGCCACGGCGGCGACGGTGTCGGCCACGGCCGCCGGCGCTGCGACGTCCTCGGTCGGGATTTCCACGGGCTTCGCCTCTGCCGGCTCGGCGGCCGGTGAAGAGCCGTTGCCGTCATCGATGGGCGCCGCCGCGGCCCCAGTATCGTCAGCCGCGGCCTCTTCGGCTACGGCATCATCAGGCTTGGCCGTCTTACGGCGACTGCGGCGGGGCTTCTTGGGCTTGTCTTCCGCATCGCCGCTCGCCTCTTTAGCGTCCGTCTTCTTTGGCGCCTTCTTCGCGGCCGGCTTGCGGCGGGCACGGCGCGGCTTGACGGGTGCCGCTTCGGGTTCGGCGGCGGCGGTATCGGCGGTATCGGCTGTATCGGCTTCGGCCGTATCCGCTTCGGCCGTATCCGCTTCGGCCTGGGGCTGAGGCTGATCACTTTCCGTCTCAGCGACGGGCATCATCGGACGTTGCCTCGACAGAGCCTGGTCGCCCGTCCCGCGTCGCCGTCTGCGGCCACCGCGCCTACCCCGGCGGCGACGCTTGCGGACGCCGCCCTCTTCGCCGTCGCCATCGCCCCGGGCTTCCCTGGGCTGCCCGGCATCACCACCGGCGTCGGCGGCATCACCATCGGCGTCGGCAGCAATCTCGGTCGCCTGCTCAGCCACCTCATCGGTCGTCGTCCGGCTCTCGGCCTCATCGTCCCGCTGACCCCGGGACCGGCGACGGCGGCGTTTGCGGCCCGATTTTTCGCTATCGCCCTCGGCGGCTCCCTCGGATTGCTCGGCGCACGGCCGGGCCTTGCCGCGATCGAGGCGGTAGTCGGGCGGGATCAGGCTATCGTCGCTCTCCAGAGTGACCGTGAAACTGTAGCGTTTTTCAATCTCAATCAGCGTCGCGCGCTTCTGGTTGAGAATATAGAGGGCGACAACGCTCGGCACATGGACCGTGATTTCGTCGCTGCGCGCGAGAATTCCCTCTTCCTCGATAGCGCGCAGCACATGGAGCGCGGTCGATTCGGTCGATCGGATGTGGCCGCTGCCGTCGCAGTGGGGGCAGGCGTCACTGCTCGATTCGAGCAGGCTGGAGCGCAGCCGCTGGCGCGACATCTCCATGAGGCCGAAATGGCTGATGCGGCCGAGTTGGATACGCGCCCGGTCGCCCTTCATGGAGTCCTTCATGCAGCGCTCGACGTTGCGCAGATTGCGTGAATTCTCCATGTCGATGAAATCGATCACGATGAGTCCCGCCAGATCACGCAATCGAAGCTGGCGGGAGATTTCCTCGGCGGCTTCGAGATTTGTCTTGGTGGCGGTCTCCTCGATATTGCGCTCGCGGGTGGCGCGGCCCGAGTTGACGTCGATGGCGACCAGGGCCTCGGTCGGGCTGATCACGATATAGCCGCCCGATTTGAGACGCACGGTCGGGGAATGGAAGGCATCCAGCATGCTTTCGACTTGAAAGCGATGGAACAGGGGGATGGTCTCGCTGTAGGACTTGATGCGCCGCGCATGGCTGGGGGTCAGCATGCGCATGAATTCCTTGGCCGTGCGGTAGCCGCTCTCGCCCTCGATCAGCACTTCCTCGATGTCCTTGGAATAGAGGTCGCGAAGGGTGCGGCTGATCAGGCTGGCCTCTTCATGGATCAAGGTCGGGGCCGCCGATTCGAAGGTAAGCTGGCGGATGTTTTCCCACAGCTTGGCGAGATAGGTGAAGTCGCGCTTGATCTCGGCCTTGGTGCGCCCCAATCCCGCGGTGCGTAAAATCACGCCGACGCCCTCGGCCACGGGCAGCTCATTGGCGATGGCGCGCAGCCGCTTGCGATCCTCGGGGTTGATGATCTTGCGCGAGATGCCGCCGCCGCGCGAGGAATTGGGCATCAACACGCAATAGCGTCCGGCGAGGGACAGATAGCTGGTCAGCGCGGCGCCCTTGGTGCCGCGTTCTTCCTTGACCACCTGGACCAGCAGAACCTGGCGCCGCTTGATGACTTCCTGAATGCGATAATGCCGGTGGGGCCGCGACTTACGCTCTTCTAATTCTTCGACTTCGTCGCCGCCGACCTCTTCGAAATCAGTGTCGACGCGGCCAGAATCGTCCCCCGAGTCGTCCCCATTGTCGTCCCCATTATCGGCATCGTCCCCATTATCGGCAGCGGCAACTGCATCGTCAGCGGCCTCGTGGCCATTACCGTCGGAATTCGCATCGTCATCGTCGTCACCATTTTCCGCCTCGGCGGCCGATTCACGTTCGGCGATCAGCGCCTCGCGGTCGGCGATGGGGATCTGATAGTAGTCGGGATGAATCTCGTTGAACGACAGGAAACCGTGACGGTTTCCGCCATAATCGACGAACGCCGCCTGAAGCGACGGCTCGACGCTGGTTACCTTGGCGAGATAGATGTTTCCCTTGAGTTGTTTTTTATTTGCCGACTCGAAATCGAAATGTTCGAGTTGGTTACCGTTGAGTACGACGACGCGCGTTTCCTCCGCGTGCATCGCATCGATAAGCATACGATTTGCCATAAGGCTGTTGCTCCATGACGAGGCCCGGTTGCGTCGGCGCGAATTACCGACGCTGAGCCTGTCATCGTTTTTGCGAAGCCGGAATAGCCATACCTCGACCCGCTGGCGCGCACTGTATACGGCGGCCAGGTCGGGGAGGTCTTCAGGCTTTCAATCCTTGTCATCTGATTTTACTCGTCATCCGATGGGATCCGGCTTCGGGTTGGACCATAAGTTTACCATGTCATGCAAGGCCTCGGGGAGCGAGCAATCTCGTCTCTCCTGGCGGCGCGCTTCACTCTCAATGATTGAGTGCACATGGATTGAGTGCACATGGATTGAGCTCACGTTTGCGCCCCTGGCCTCACGGCCCGTCCAAAAGTGATTGGAACGAGCCAGTAACTGAATTTCGCGCCGCCATCATACAGGGTAAATTTCATATCTAACAACGAGATAATTGCCCAGGCCTAAAGGACAAGGCGTAAAACCCCGAATAACACTAAATCTATTGAATCTCCATGGAAAAAAACGCTATATCCGGTATGTTGATGGGTTCGACATCGCTTTCAAAGCCCTGCGCCGGAGGGGAGTCTTAGTGCGATCCTTGCCACGGTTTCTTGTCCTGCTGCTAATGCCGCTGTTTGGCTTGGCGGCCCATGCGGCCGAGTTTGCCGTGACCGGTATACGCCTGGGCGATCAGGCCGCCGGCACCCGCGTGGTCCTCGACATCACCGGCTACGTCGATCATCGCGTCTTCACCCTGCCCGATCCCTACCGGGTGGTCATCGATCTTCCCGAGGTTGAATGGCACCTGCCCGCCAAGACGCTCACCGTCGGGCGCGGCCTGGTGCAGCAGTTCCGCTATGGGCTGTTCAAGCCCGGCGTCTCTCGGGTGGTGCTCGATGTATCCGGACCGGTAGCGGTCAAGCGGTCTTTCATGCTGGATCCGACAGCGGACTTCGGCTATCGCCTGGTGCTCGACCTGGAGCCCACGTCGGCTGAAAGCATGCGCCAACAGGCAGCGCTCCCGCCGCCGGCGACACCGGCGACGCCGGAGCCTGTGCCTGAGATCGTGGCCAAACCTAAATCGCCCGGCGCCCTGCCGCTCATCGTGCTCGACCCCGGCCATGGCGGCATCGATCCGGGAACCACCGGTCTCAACGGCGGCTATGAAAAGGTGGTCACCCTCGCCTTCGCTCTCGAACTCAGACGTCAGATCGAGGCCAGCGGGCGCTATCGGGTGATCCTGACCCGCGACAAAGATGTCTTCATCGAATTGCGCAGGCGCGTCGCGATCGCGCGCGAAAACGGCGCCGATCTGCTCATCTCCCTGCACGCCGACGCCCTCGACAACCGCCGGGTCAACGGCGCCGCCGTCTATACCCTGTCGGAAACAGCCTCCGACGCCGAGGCCGAAGAACTCGCCGCCAAGGAGAACAAGGCCGACGTGATCGCCGGTGTCAGCCTGGTCGGCGAAGGCTATGACGAGGATGTCACCAACATCCTGATCGACCTGGCGCGCCGTGAAACCATGAACCTGTCGGCCGAATTCGCGGCTTTCATGATCCCTGAATTGGCGAAGGAAATCAGCCTGTTACGAAAAACCCATCGCTATGCCGGCTTCCGGGTTCTCAAGGCGCCCGACGTGCCGTCGGTGCTCCTTGAGATGGGCTATTTGTCGAACCCGAAGGACGAGGCCCGGCTGCTCGATGCGAACCACCGGCACAAGCTGATGGGCGCCGTGCTGCGCGCCATCGACGGCTATTTCGCCGCCAAGAAGGACGGCTAGCGTGGGGTAAGGCCCAAGAGACAAATCACAACTCGGCCACATTTTGCCATTAAAACTCAGACTGGTAAAACCCAGGCTGGCTTGGATTAGATAGACCCGATGAGAGTTCTCGCCGTCCTATCCTTTTTATTCCTGCTGTCCTTGGCCGTGGCGGGCGGCGGCGGGCTCTATCTGCTCTATTACTATGGCCGCGGCTTGCCCGATTACCAGCAGCTTGCCAATTACGAACCGCCGACGGTGACCCGGGTCCATGCGGGCGACGGGCGGCTGCTTGCAGAATATGCCACCGAGCGCCGTATCTTCGTGCCGGTGGCGGCCATGCCGCGCCGGGTCATCGATGCCTTTCTCGCCGCCGAGGACAAGAATTTCTATCGCCATCCGGGAGTCGATTTCCTCGGCGTAGCGCGCGCCATGGTGCGCAACATCGCCGCCCTCGGCAAGGGCAAGCGCCTGCAGGGCGCCTCGACGATCACCCAGCAGGTCGCCAAGAATTTCCTGCTCACCAACGAGGTCTCCATCGAACGCAAGGTGAAAGAGGCGATCCTCGCTTTCAGGATCGAGAAGGCCTTCTCCAAGGACCGCATTCTCGAGCTCTATCTCAACGAAATTTATCTCGGCAAGGGCTCCTACGGCGTCGCCGCGGCGGCGCTCAACTATTTCAATAAATCCCTCGACGCCCTGACCATCGCCGAGACCGCCTACCTCGCGGCCTTGCCCAAGGCGCCGAATAATTACCATCCGGTGCGGTATCGCGAGGCCGCCATCGCGCGCCGCAACTGGGTCATCGACCGCATGCTCGAGGAGGCTTTCATCGAGCCAGGCGATGCGGCCCGCTCGAAGGCCGAACCGTTGATTACCGAGCAGCTCGATCCCATCGAATTCGCCAACGCCGATTATTTCACCGAAGCGGTACGGCGCCGGCTGATCGCCCTGTACGGCGAGGATAAGCTCTACGAGGGCGGCCTGTCCGTGCGCACCACGGTCGACCCCAAGCTCCAGGCCGCCGCCGAGAAAGCCCTGCGCGACACCATGATCGAATACGACCGCCGCCATGGCTGGCGCGGCGCCCTGACACAGATCGATGCAAGCGCCGGCTGGGGGCCGCGGCTCGCCGCCGTGGCGAAGACGCGGGGCCAAGGCGACTGGCCCCATGCGGTGGTGCTCGCCGTCGATGACCGGGCGGCCTATGTCGGCCTGATCGACGGCTCTTACGGCCGCCTCGATCTCTCGGAACTGATCTGGGCGCGGGCCTGGAAAAAAGGCCAGCGCATCGGCGCCGAAATCGTCAGGCCGCGCAATGTTCTCGCCGTCGGCGACGTGGTGCTGGTCGAGCCCTTGCCCCCGGAAGAGGCTGGCGCTGCCGAGAATGCCGACCCCGAGAGCATTGCCAGCAGCGAACCGCCGCCCTACGGCCTGCGGCAAATCCCCGATATCGGCGGCGCCCTGGTCGCCCTCGATCCCCATACCGGGCGGGTGCTGGCCATGGTCGGCGGCTTCAGCTACGCGCTCAGCGAGTTCAACCGGGCGACCCAGGCGAAGCGCCAGCCCGGCTCATCCTTTAAGCCAATCGTCTATATGGCGGCCCTCGACGGCGGCTTCACCCCGGCGAGCATCGTCGACGACGCGCCCATCGTCATCGACCAGGGACCCAACAAGCCGAAGTGGAAGCCGGCCAACTACACCACGAAGTTCTACGGTCGCGCTCCCCTGCGCATCGGCATCGAGAAATCGCGTAACCTGATGACCGTGCGCCTGGCGCGGGTGCTCGGCATGGAGACCATCGCGGAGTATGCCAACCGCTTCGGCGTGGCCGACGAGCTGCCGCTCTATCTGCCCATGGCGCTCGGCGCCGGCGAGACCACCCTGCTGCGCATGGTCACCGCCTACGCGATGATCGTCAACGGCGGCAAGCGGGTCAGCGCGGCGCTTATCGAGCGCATCCAGGACCGCAACGGAAGCACCATCTATCGCCGCGACTCCCGCCCCTGCAACGACTGTCAGGCCGACCGCTGGCGCGGTCAGGAGCCGCCCCGCGTCGCCGACGGCCGGGCCCGGGTGATCGGCGCCGACACCGCTTATCAGATGGTGTGGATCATGCGCGGCGTGATCGAGCGCGGCACCGCGCGGCGCATCCGCTCCCTCGGCAAGCCCCTGGCCGGCAAGACCGGCACCACCAACCAGAACAAGGACGCCTGGTTCATCGGCTTCTCGCCCGACCTGGTGGCCGGCGTCTTCATGGGGTTCGACCAGCCCATACCGCTCGGCTACAAGGAGACCGGCTCGCGCGTCGCAGTGCCCGCCTTCAAACGCTTCATGGCCATGGCCCTCGCCGACAAGCCGGCGACCCCCTTCCGCATCCCGAGGGGGGTTCGCCTGGTGCGCATCGACGGCGACACCGGCCTGCTGCCCGGCGCGACCAGCGAGCGCATCATCCTGGAGGCCTTCAAGCCCGGCACCGAACCGACCAGCTCAATCCCCACCAAGGAAACCGGCGCCGAGGGGCTGTATTAGGGGGATCCAAAACCCGCGATCAAGCGCCCGGAGCCCGTAGCTCCTGTTGAGACGGTCATTCGGAACGAGGTCGCCGCGCCGCAGTGGCAATGCCTCAGGACAGTTCCTCTATCAGCGTTAGCGCCCGGCGGAGATCCACTGTTTCGTGGCCTTCCGTGAACCATTCGTAGACCGGTGCCAGGACATCGAGGGCGGCGGTCTCCTTGGCCGACGACTGCCATAGCCGAGCAAGGCTTGTCGCGGCGCGAAGCTCCCAAGATTTGGCCTTGTGAGACTGGGCAAGCCGAACGGCTTCCTGCAAGACGGCCTAGACCGCCTGTTCGAGCCGTTCGAGGGAACGCTGTGGGTAGCCGATGATCCAGTCCAGGAAACTGCCCGCCCAATGAAGCGAGAAGCACAACGGATCATGGTTCGTGAACTCCACGATGCGGGCGTATTTGGTCTCGTCATAGGTCGACCTTATGTGGTCCGTGTAACGGGCGGCCCGGTCATACTCCGCCTGCCAGAAGTATTGGCAACCGCTCGACATGTCCCGAACGGCCGAGAGTTCAGATACTTCCTCATCCCCGACCACCGCATCGAGTTCCGCCAGCCAGTCGAGAGCGCGCGGGAATTCCGTCCTCGTCTGGTGGTGCACCCAGAGACCCCAGAGGATCGGCCCCAGGGTCTCTCGATTGTTCAGTTTCCGGGCCAGAGCCAAGGCGGGCTCCAGCGCTTCGCCAACCGAAGGGTGCGTCCATCCCAGATAAGCCATTCGCGCTGCTCCCAAGGCCAGGCGCAGGTGGAGCTCATAGCCGTCGCGCGTTGTCGACGCGGCGAGCTTTGCGACCTGCTCCAGACCCGACACAAGCGCGCCCGAGGCTTCCGGCAGGGCGGACCTGCCGAGCAGATCCCGACCCGCCGCGAGATAAGACGTCGCGGCCTCCTCGGCCAGGCCCGCGGCCGCGTAGTGCCGCGCCAGCACTAAGGGGTCCGCCCCCTCCATTCCCTCGACCACGCCTGCCAGCTTGGCATGCAGTTGCTGACGTTTGCTCACCAGCAGGCTCTCATAGGCCGCGTCCTGCACCAAGGCGTGCTTGAAGAGATAGCGGGGTCCATCAATCGTGCTTCTGCGGTATATGAGCTGAGCGTCGACCAGCCGTATGAGCGCGTCGTCCAGGGTCGCCTGATCCATGGAAATGGTCGAACCCAGCAGTTCCGGCGAAAATTCCCGGCCAATGCATGCCGCTGCCTGGATGACTTCCTTCACCGCCGACAGCCGGTCCAACCGCGCCATCAGCGAATCCTTCAGCGTCGACGGAATAGCCAGAAGAGGCAACGGGCCATTGAGGATATATCGGCCATTTTGCTGTTCGAGAAAACCCGCTTCAATCACGGTTTTCGTCAGTTCTTCAACAAACAGCGGGACGCCGTCGGTGTGCTCCAAGATCTTCTCAAGGACCACCGCGGGCAATTCCCTGCCCCCCGTGACACGCGCGGCTATCGCCTTGCCATCGCTATAACTCAGACGATCGAGCGTGTGGTGGGTAGCGTGGCCGTGGAGCGCCCATCGCGGCTCGAACTCGGGCCGATGGGTCATCACCACCAAGACGGCCAAGTCGCTTATGCGGTCGACCACGGTATCGAAGACCTCGAGGCTCGAGGGGTCGATCCAATGGATGTCTTCGACCAGCATCAAGACCGGCCGCTCTTTGCTAAGCGCCTCCAACTGCGACACCAACAGCGCTATGGTCCGTAACTTCTGCCGTTGGCCCGTCATGGTGAGCGGTGGATATCGTTCCGTCGGCAACCCGAGGAGCGCCGCCATGAGCGCCAGATCTTCCGGCTCTCCATCGAGCGTAGCCCTCAACAGCCGCTCCAGTTTGTCGAGCTTGTCCTCGACATTGTCATCCTGTCTGAAGTCGGCGGCCTGCTGGAGCTGCTCGATGATCGTGTTGAAGGCGGCGTTGACGTGATAGGGAGAACACTGGTAGCGAAGGCTGGTGTGTGAGTCCCGGTCGAGACACTCACAGAATTCGCGCAGCACCCTGCTCTTGCCGATGCCGGCCTCGCCGGAAATCAGGACGCATTGACCCTTGCCGCGGATTGCCTGTTCCCAGCGGTCCATCAGCAGGGTCATCTCCTGTTTGCGGCCGACGAAACCGGTCAGTGTTTCTCCGTGAGCAGCCTCGAAACGACTCGTCGCCTCGCCCTTTCCGAGAACTTGCCAGACTCGGACGGGATCGGCGAAGCCCTTAAGCTGATGCTCTCCCTCGTCGTTAAGATCGAAGACATGGCCCGCGAGGTGACGAGTGTTCGGGCCGATAATCACGGTTCCGGGATCGGCCAGTGTCTGCAACCGCGCCGCCAGGTTGGGCGTCCCGCCCACCACGGCGCCCTTCTCCGCCGCCTTGTCGCCGATGATGTCTCCGACCACCACCTGTCCCGTTGCGATCCCGACCCGGGCCTGCAAATTTTCGCCACCATCCAGCTTGACATGCGAGACCGCCGCAACGGCATCGAGAGCGGCGTGAACTGCGCGTTCGGCCTGATCCTCGTAGGCCCGCGGCCATCCGAAATAGGCCAGCACCCCATCGCCCAGGAATTTGGCGACATGGCCTTCGTAGCGGCTGACCGCTCCTGCCACGGCGTCTTGGTATTGTCGCATGATGTCGCGAAGATCTTCCGGGTCCAGGCGTTGCGAAAGTTCTGTTGAACCCACGAGGTCACAGAACATGATGCTGAGTTGGCGACGTTCCGCCTCGGCCGATGGCATCGGCTCTCCATGGTCCGAAGACAGAAGGGAGTGATCCCCGACCTTTCTAGGCTGACTCTCGGCGATGGAGGCAAGGATTATGCGTCGAGGCCCCAATGCAACGCCGATTTCCTTTAGATCATCATCGGTGAGGTGGGGGACCGCCAGGGAGTCGATCTCGTTTTCAGCAAATGTTGCAACATATTTGCCGAGGCCGAGACCTTCCAGCCAGCTAACAATGTCTAGGGTCCGGACCCATTAACAGGATTCCCAAATTGATTTGAACATGATTCACTGTCTCCAACCAAGGAGGTCGTGAAATGGCTGAATTATTCTGGTTTTCCGATGAGCAATGGTCCCGCATAGAGC
>ERZ813253.227-NODE-227-length-22062-cov-4.682015_pt1 | contig 22062 bp, 20 predicted proteins | sample MGYA00520893_ERZ813253 | MGnify/ENA primary metagenome ERZ813253 (study PRJEB31669, sample SAMD00080414) | marine metagenome | biome: oceanic hadal pelagic zone biome; feature: marine hadalpelagic zone; material: sea water | place: Pacific Ocean:Izu-Bonin Trench...
TTGTTTTTTTTGTTTTTTTTTTTTCAAGCAGAAGACGGCATACGAGATCTGATCGTGACTGGAGTTCAGACGTGTGCTCTTCCGATCTGCTGTATTTTACATATTTACATTGCTGTACTGGGTTTAAGTGCAGTATTAGCAAGTTCTGAATATGCATTTTCAATTGTTAAATATTTAGGCGCAGCCTATTTGGTGTATTTAGGCTGTTCGCTTTTACTAAAAAATAACAAAGTTACAGCTCCATCAAACAACACCTCAAAGAACAAGAACGTTGGATTTTTTACTGTAATGGGTAAAGCGATATTGATTAACATTCTAAATCCAAAGGTTGCTATATTTTTTCTTGCTTTTTTTCCTCAGTTTGTTCATGTCAGTTACGATAATTCAATCTTAGCATTTTTAATACTTGGCGCAATATTCGTTTTAATGCCACTTTGTGGGATGTATTTACTGCTTGGTCGGCTGCAAGTATTGCTAAAAAGCTAAGCGCTAATTCGTTTTTGGGAAAAGTCTTGAAGAGATTAATGGCCATTGTCTTTATTGGTTTTGGTGTGAGATTGGCGCTGAGTATGGCTGGATAAGAGATTAGTAGAGTATCATGGAATTAACAAATTACGCATTGGAGACTCTTGGTTTTTTATTTGCCATTGGGTTGCTCGCAGGCTTTTTAGATACCTTGGCTGGCGGTGGGGGTCTGCTTTCAATACCGGCACTGATGATGAGTGGTGTGTCGCCAATCTATGCACTTGGTACTAATAAATTACAAGCCAGTGTGGGGATTGGTACGGCGACTTTATTGTTGTTTCGAAAGAAAAAATTCAGCTGGCAAGAAATTAAAACGCTTGCATTGGCTTCTTTTGCTGGTTCGGTGGTTGGTGCAATTATTGTGCAATTTATTAATACAGAGGTTCTTTCTTTTGTTGTGCCTATTGTGTTGGGTTTTATTGCTTTGTATTTTGTCATTTCTCCAGAAATTAAAACCAGTCAATCACACGATTCCGAGCGCAGCTACCGGAATATTGTGGTGCCAACAATTGGTTGTTATGACGGTATGTTCGGCCCAGGAACGGGTTCGTTTTTTGTATTGACCGGCGTCATATTTAAAGGCTTTGATCTGATTAAGTCGACGATCTTGGCAAAGCCACTTAATCTCGCTTCTAATATAGCCTCGCTAATTGTTTTCTTAAGCTTTGGCCATGTTATTTGGATGATTGGCGCGTTGATGATGGTGGGCCAAGTGATTGGTGCCTCGATAGGTGCGCACTACTTGGTGAAATCCAATCCAAAAGTTATTCGACTACTTATAGTAACAATGTCTTTTGCGATGCTGGTTCGATATAGCTTTTCAATGGGCTGGTTCGGTTAGAGTGCGTTGTCGATTGCTGCTACTACAATTAGTTGAATGTTATGAGTAATTAGAGTGACTGTTTTGTATGAAAGGTAAATTGACGAAAGGCGCGCTAATAAAGAAATGGCGAGATCAGGGTCTTGTTAATGACCAAAAAGTGCTTGAGGCTTTTGTAGAAATCCAAAGAGAGCGATTTATGCCCAGTGCCTTTGAGTCTAAGGCTTATGATGATGTGCCTGTCGGAATTGGGTTTGGGCAGACAATCTCCCAGCCTTTTACAGTATTGGCGATGATTGAGCTTTTAAACCTTGAGAAAACGGATAAAGTGTTAGAGATTGGCGCAGGAAGTGGCTATCAGGCGGCCATTTTAAGCCAGTTAGCCAATCAAGTTTATACGTTGGAGATAATCCCTGAACTGGTTGAGATGGCGCAGGGAAATTTAGCTGTGGCCAAAATAGATAATGTTGAGGTCGTCCAGTGGGATGGCTCTCAGGGCTATGGTAAAGAAGCCCCTTATGACAAGATTATCGTCTCTTCTGCTTGCCGAGAAATCCCCAAAGATCTAGTCGCGCAATTAAAAGAGGGTGGTATTATTGTTGCCCCTGTAGGTGGCCGTTCTACTCAAGTTATGACTCGAGGTATCAAGGTTGGCAAGATATTAAAAGAAAGCCATTTTGGCAACTTTATTTTTGTGCCATTGACGGGCAAATTTGGACAGCAAACAAAGTAATTTTGTCCTAGTGAACAAGCACTATTGACTCAAGGGTAGCTGAAAACTACTATCAAAATGATGCCATTCATAACGAATAGGATAGTGTCGACGATAGTGTTCAAATTTCGAGATACCCCTTATCGCTATATCGTCCTCAATAAACGGATAGATTGCATTCAGTGTAGCTTGTAGTGAATTATGGTTAATGGTAATTTTTAGCGGCTTTATCAGATTAGCGATTTCTTTATTTATCTCAGTATTGGAGAAGTGACAAAGTGTTTGGTAAATAATATAACTGCCCATAAATTTGGCATCAACTGAGTGCCCTGCGATATGCGGTGTTGCCCAGTAAGCGGATTGCTGCAGTAATGAGTTGATATAGGGCTCGTTCTTCCAGCAATCGATAACATTGGCTTTAGTTTGGGTTTTTTGCCAAATTTCTTCATCAATAATCCCACCACGAGCAGCATTAATCAAAATGGTGTTTTTGGCAATACAATTAAAATTGTGTTTTGCCAATAAATTGGCAGTAGGATAATTACCTTCATATGTGAGTGGTGTATGAAAACTAACAATATCTGCACTTAAGGCTTCATCTAGCTCAACAAAATCGCAGTTTGATTCACTGGCTTGACGTGGCGGGTCGTTTAATAATGTTGTTATGCCAAGTTGTTTTGCTTTAAGGTTAAGTCGGGAGCCAACATTACCAACACCAATAATGCCAAGTGTTTTTCCTGCCAAATCAAAGTCATAATCCACCGCTAAATTAGCCAGGGCACTGATGACATATTCAGCAACGGAATTGGCGTTACAGCCTTGAGCGGATACAAAAGCGATGTTGTTTTGTTTAAGGTAATTCTCATCAATATGATCCAAGCCCACCACAGTTGAGCCAACAAACATAACACGAGAGTCCTGAAGAAGGTCTTTGTTAATTTGGGTGCGGGATCTAACAATAAGAACGTCACAATCTCGTACGGCATCTCGATTAATATCACGCCCTGGTAGCATGACAATCTCCCCAAAGCTACTAAAGATTTCTTGGTAAGCATAAACAGCATCGTCAATCAGTAGTTTCATAAAGTTACCTCGCCCCATTCAATAGACTGTTGGTTGGTGGATATAAGGTAGTCATTGGCTTGAGAAAAATGCTGACAACCGAAAAAGCCTTTATGTGCAGAAAAGGGAGAAGGGTGTGGCGCTGTTAAAATCAAATGTTTCTCACTGTCTATAAGTTCTGTTTTTTTGCCAGCATAAGCGCCCCAAAGCAGAAAAACTAAATGCTGTTTTTTATCACTTAGTAGGCTAATAACATGATCAGTAAACACCTCCCAGCCTTGATTAGCATGCGAGGCAGGGTTGTTTTTCGCAACAGTTAATACACTATTGAGTAATAACACACCTTGTTTTGCCCACGATGCTAAATGGCCGTGTTCTGGCGTGTTGATATTTAAATCAGAAGCCAGTTCTTTGTAAATGTTTTTCAGTGATGGCGGAACTCTTACACCTTCTGGTACAGAAAAACTTAAGCCCTCAGCTTGACCATCACCGTGATAAGGATCTTGGCCAAGAATAATGACTTTGGTGTTGGCAAAACTTGAGTGTTCGAAGGCTTTAAACCAAGAACCTCTTGGAGGGTAAATGGTTTTTGAGAGTTGAGCTTGATTGTTTAAAAAACCAAGCAAATTTTGGAAATAATCCTCTTCCGAAATCCCATCTAAGTGATCTGACCAGTCACCGATAGTGCTATTCATTACTCATTGTTAATTGCATTGGACATGGTTCTAATTAAAATACGGGCAATTCATTAATTTTGTTTTTACGAAAAAAACGAAACCCATTATAACAAGGATTAAAGATGACAGACTGGTTGGCGCGGTGGGAGAATAATAAAATTGGTTGGCATGCGGATACTGTAAATCGATCGCTTATTGATTACCTTGATCTTTTGGAGATTACACCTGGGGACAGTGTATTCGTGCCGCTTTGTGGCAAAAGCCTCGACATGATTTATTTATCTGAAATGGGTTACTCCGTAATTGGTGTGGAGTTAAGTCATTTGGGTGTTGAACAATTTTTTAAGCATAATAATTTACAATTCAACATAATTGAGACTGATGGATTTTCGATTTATCAATCTGAACGTATTAAGATTTACTGTGGTGATTATTTCACCTTGAACGCCAAACATTTGTCGAGCGTATCTGCTGTTTTTGATCGGGCATCGTTGATAGCGCTGGAGTTTGATTTAAGAGAAAAATACGCACAGCATTTAACTGATATAATACCTTTTGATGCGCGAGTACTATTGTTAACACTTATTTATCCGCAGCATCAGATGAGCGGCCCACCTTATTCCGTTACACATTCGGAGGTTGAGTCGCTTTTTAGTTCGGCTTTCAGATATCGACAATTACATTGTTTTAATGATATTGATAATGAGCCTAAATTTCTACGCTCTGGCGTAGATTATGTTGAGAATGCAGCTTATTTGCTGCACAAAGGGAAAGAGTAATGGCAAAGAAAATGACGGGCATAGTTGCCCAATTTGGTACAAAAGGATACGGCTTTATCACCGGTGATGATGATGAAAAGTATTTTGTACACCAAAAGAACGTTTATAACAAATCACGTTTAAGAAGTGACACCAGAGTTGCGTTTAAAATAGAAACGTCGGACAAGGGTCTAGTTGCGGTTAATGTTAAGCTTGAGAAAGGCGCTGAGGACAAGAAGCCATTAACTGATAGTACGATTAAGCTAATGTTTACCTTCTTGTTGGTGATGCAAATTATCACATCTTATTACGCATTTTTTAAATGAAGAAATTAATCGTTTTTGCTATAGCGATCGTTTTATCCGGTTGTTTTTCAACGCCTGCAAGAGAGGTTGTTGACATTTGTCAGCTCCTGGATGAGAAGGTGAGTTGGTATCAGTCGGTTAAGAAAAGTGAGCAAAAATATCAAGCGCCCATGCATTTGCAATTAGCCATCATTTATCAAGAATCTCACTTTGCCTCAAGAGCACAACCAGCAAGAACCACTTATCTTGGGTTTATTCCAGGACCAAGACCAAGTTCCGCTTACGGTTATTCACAAGCAAAAACTGAAACGTGGGAATGGTATCAGCTAAAGACTGGTAATCGTGATGCCAGTCGAAGCAATTTTTCTGACTCTGTTGATTTTGTTGGTTGGTACATTAACCAATCTAAAATACGTTCAAAAATCTCTAAATCGGATGCTTACAATCAATATCTTGCTTACCATGAAGGCCATAATGGTTTTAACAATAAAAACTTTAAAGATAAAGCTTGGCTGTTAAAAGTTGCTAAACATGTTGAGAAAAAATCTAGCGATTTCAAACGACAACTTTCTAAGTGTCGTACACATCTTGATAGCAACAGAGTGTGGTCATTCTTCTAATAGAGGCCTTTGCATGAACAATGTGGTTTAAGGCGATAGAAAACCTATCCGAACTGAATGAAATGACGGAAATTTCTGTTGGCGACAATCATCTTGTATTGTCCAATCATGAAGGTGAGGTTCGTTGTTTCGAGAACCGTTGTCCACATGAGGATTTCCAATTAAGTCTAGGATGTATTCAAAATGGAAGGATCAAATGCTCGTTGCATGGCTTTTCCTTTGACCTAGAAACTGGTGAGAGTTCAGAAGAAGGTGTTGATCCACTTCGTCTATTCCGCATTAAAATAGAGGAACAAGTTATTTACGTTGAGATAAACCCAGATCAATGAATTCGCAAGCTCTTATCCATTCAATTATTCAAAGAATTGCTACCGGCCCTGAGTTAAGTAAAAATATTGAGCTCGAAGAAGCAAGTGCTGCAATGAGCGCCATTCTTAATGGCGAGATTGACGAGGTGCAATCTGCTATTTTTTTGATAGCTCTAAGAATGAAGCGAGAAACCATCGAAGAAAATTTCGGCATATTGGATGCTTTAATAAAAGCCACAGATGTGCAGCAAACCGATGTAGAAGACTTAATCGATTTGGGCGACCCTTATAGTGGTTACAATAGATCGATTCCGATTTCGGCTTTTTTGCCACCACTTTTGGCTGAGCTTGGCCTTCCAACTGTCATTCATGGGCTTGATGGTGTTACGCCAAAATTTGGCCTTACCCACAAACACATAAATCGAGTTTTAGGCAACAATACTGAGCTGAGTGTTATAGAGGCAAAGGAGCAACTTGGGCGAGATAAAAAAGGCTGGGTCTATCTAGATCAAAGTCGCTATTGTGCGCCGCTACATGACTTGCTTCCACTGAGCAATAAGGTCGTCAAAAGAACGGTTATTAATACCGTCGAAAGTTTGATTGGTCCAATCAAAGGTCAGCGCACGCATTCAATTTTGGGTTTTGTTCATAAGCCTTATCCACCTATTTATGCCGCTTTAACAGCGAGAGCAGGTTTTGATACTAGCTTAGTTATTCGAGGCGTTGAAGGCGGCGTTGTGCCCTCATTACGCCAAAAAGGTTTGATGATCTCCTATGTGGGTGATAAGGAAAAAGCGAGAGTGGAAATCGACCCCAAAGCAATGGGCATCCAGCAAGAGTTAAGAGCAATTGTGTTTCCTCAGTATTTAAGTGTTGATAATAAGACAGCCCTAGCAGAGCATACAGTTACTTTGGGAAAAGCGGCACTTTCTGGAGAGAGAGGAATGTTTTATGATGGCCTGGTTTGCACAACAAGTCTCATTCTTTGGCACCTAGAAAAATTCAAATATTTATCCGATGCTGCAGAGCACGTCAGAGAAGTGTTGGATTCGGGTTTAGTGCTTAATAGGCTGTAGAAGCCCAAACATTAGCCAACTATACCAGTCTCAATCAGTTTTCTAATTTTACTATCGCTGTAATCCAATTCGTTTGAGAGTATCTCCATAGCGTGTTGCGAAAGATCCGGTGAAGCGGAAATGTATTTAAGTGGTGTTTCGGAAAGGTTAATCGGCGAACTAATGGTTTTAATTAGCTTGCCATTGCGATCGGGAATTTCCTTGACAAGATTTCGATATTTAATTTGCTCATGATTGAAAACTTGCTTTATAGTATTAACCCGGCCACAAGGCACCCCAAGAGCTTCCAGACGTTCAACCCACCAATCAGTTGAATGGTTCATCATATGTTTGGCTATGAGTGGAATCAGTGTTACTCGATTATGAACGCGTTGCTCGTTTGTATTGTAATCAGGATTATCGGCAAGTTCTGGCGCATTTAAAAGCTGACAAAACTTTTGGAATTGAGAATCATTTCCGATCGCCAGAATCATGTCTCCATCAACGGTTTTAAAGGCTTGATAAGGGACAATATTAGGGTGTCCGTTACCGTGTCTTTCTGGGTTTTTACCCGTTGCTAAGTAATTCATGCCTTGATTGGCAAGCGTTGCCGCCTGAACATCTAGTAGAGCAATGTCAATATACTGCCCTTTTTTGATATGTTTACGCGCCATAAGCGCGGCGAGTATTGCGTTGCAACTATAGAGGCCTGCCATGATATCAACTAATGCAACGCCAACTTTCATTGGTGCACCATCAGTCTCTCCTGTAATACTCATCAGACCGCCCTCGGCTTGAACCATTGCGTCATAGCCGAGTTTACTTGAAGCGGGGCCGGTTTGACCAAAGCCGGTAATAGAACAGTAGATCAAATTAGGGTTAAGTTTGTTGAGTGTCGGATAATCTAGACCATATTTGACAAGGCCACCCACTTTAAAGTTTTCGATAACAACATCAGAGTCAACAATCAAATCTTGAACTATTTGCTGACCGGTTTTTTGTTTTATATCAATTGCAATCGATTGCTTGTTGCGATTTGTGCAATGAAAATATGCCGATTGTGGTGGCTGAGATTCGTTCCGTTCTTTAATAAAGGGCGGTCCCCAGAATCTCGTATCATCCCCTTTATTGGGTTGTTCAATTTTAATCACTTGAGCACCCATATCAGCCAACATTTGTGAAGCCCATGGGCCAGCTAAGATACGACTTAAGTCAACAACTTTGATGTCTTGTAGTGCGTCTGCCATCAGAAAAATGCTTGCAAACCAGTAATGGCTCTTCCCATAATAAGTGCGTGTATATCGTGTGTCCCTTCATAAGTATTTACAGCTTCAAGGTTCATTACATGGCGTATTACGCCAAACTCATCATTTATGCCATAACCGCCATGCATATCGCGTGCATTTCGAGCAATGTCTAGTGCTTTACCACAACTGTTGCGCTTCATCATGGAAATGAGCTCGACAGGACATTGGTTGGCGTCCATTAATCGACCCATTTGCAGGCATCCTTGTAGGCCAATACTAATTTCAGTTTGCATATCAGCGAGTTTTTTTTGAATCAGTTGGTTTGCTGCTAAAGGCCTATTAAACTGTTTTCTCTCCAGAGTGTAATTTCGCGCGGCTTGAAAACAAAATTCAGCTGCTCCAAGTGCGCCCCAGGCTATGCCATAGCGCGCCTTATTTAAGCAACCAAACGGACCACCCAGTCCACTTGTATCAGGAAAATAGTTCTCTTCGGGTACAAAGACGTTATCCATAACTATTTCACCAGTGATTGAGGCTCTTAACGAAAATTTACCTTCAATTTTTGGTGCTGAAAGACCACTCATACCTTTTTCAAGGATGAAGCCACGAATAACACCTTCTAACTTAGCCCAAATGATAAATACATCTGCAATTGGTGAGTTGGTAATCCACATCTTATTGCCCGTTAGGCGATAACCGCTGTCGACTTTTTCGGCTCGTGTTGTCATTGAGGCTGGGTCGCTGCCTGAGTTTGGTTCTGTCAGACCAAAACAGCCAATCCATTCTCCACTGAGGAGTTTTGGCAGAAATTTTCGCCTCTGCTCTTCACTTCCATAACTATAAATTGGGTGAATCACAAGAGATGATTGGACGCTCATCGCACTGCGATAGCCACTATCAACGCGTTCAACTTCACGAGCGATCAACCCATAACTAACGTAGTTGACCTCACTACCGCCATATTCTCCGGGCAATGTTGCCCCCAAAAGTCCTAGCTGGCCAAGCTCCGTCATAATGTCACGATCGAAGATTTCATTTCGGTTGGCCATTAATATGCGCGGCTGCAAATTAGTCTGGCAATAGTCATGAGCTATATCACGAATAAGCTTTTCTTCGCCTGTTAGTTGCGCCTCTAAAAACATAGCATCTTGCCAATTAAAAGGAGTTGAAGATTTACTCATATTGCTTACCCTAGATGTATTAAATTTGTGATCACAAACGGATTATAGCGAAATAAATTCTCTGTGATCAAAAAATGATGAGAACACACTATCCACTTCAGTTATCTATTTGTTAGAGAAACTGCTTTGCATTTAATTTGGCGTATTCACCCGACTTAGAAAGTAGCTCTTCGTGTGAGCCTTGTTCAATAATTTCACCCTCTTTTAAGACCACAATTCGATCAGCATTTTGAATGGTACTGAGCCTGTGGGCAATGATGATGGTTGTACGGCCTTCTTGCATTTGGTCAATCGCTGATTGAACCAATCTCTCGGTGGCTGAATCGAGGGCAGAAGTTGCCTCGTCCAGAATTAAAATAGGACTGTTTTTGGCAATCGCTCTGGCGATAGAGAGTCGTTGGCGTTGCCCTCCTGAGAGTGTGGTGCCATCTTCACCAATTTCTGTCTCAAAGCGCTTACCTAGTTTATTAACAAACTCGGTAGAATTAGATATATCCGCCGCCTGCTCAATCAACTCAATAGACATAGTATCGCTTTGACCAAGGGCTATATTGTTTTTCACGGTGTCGTTAAATAAGCGTACGTTCTGATCAACAAAAGAGATTTGAGACCGAAGTGCAGTGAGCTCAATATCGTTGATATCTTGTTTATCAATTGAAATACTTCCTGACGTGGGGTTGTAAAAGCGCGCTATCAGACTCACCAGTGTTGTTTTACCACTGCCAGTACTACCAACAAGGGCAACGGTTTCACCCTGCTTAATTTCTAAATTTATATTATTGAGTGAGGCTCTCTCACCATCATAACTAAAACTAACATTTTTAAAGCTAATCTCACCTTTAATGTTTTCAAATTCTCGCTTACCTTGGTTTACTTCTGACTTTTCGTCAATCAATTGAAAAACACTTTGTCCAGCAACGATTGCTTGTTGAAGGGGCTTGTTAATATTGACGAGGTTTTTAGCTGGTTTAACCAGCATTCCCATGGCGGTAAAGAATGCCAGAAAATCACCTGCAGTCATGGTTAAGTAGGTCGATGACACATAAACCACGCAGGCTAATGATAAGCCAATAAGTATATTAACTAGTGCAGTATTAAGGCCGCTTGCAATATCCACCTTAAAGCGCTGTTGACGTATGGTATTGATGAGGGAGAGAAATTTCCGACTTTCACTTTTTTGGGCGAGGTAAATTTTAATCAAATCACTGCCGGAAATATTTTCATCCAAAAGGTGGGTCATTCGACCCATAGAATCTTGTACTTTTTTAGAAGAGCTCCTCATCCGAGAGCTGGAAAATTTAACAGCTAAATAGACTAAGGGCAATAGTACTAATAGTGTGAGGCTTAAGAGGTAGTTTTTATAAAATAAGTAGCCAACTAACAAAACAACCGTAAGGGATGATTTGATAAAATTAAGCCAGATTGTGGAAGCAGCGGAAGAGATTTGTTCCACATCAAAAGTCAATTTTGAAAGGATTCCCCCGGTTGTGTTTTTATCAAAGTAAGCTTTGGGTAGTTTTAATAGTTTGGCAAACATATCAACTCTTAAATCCATGATGACTTTATTTGAAATCCATGAACTAGCACTTACCGAAGTAAGTGCAAATAGCGAGCTAAGTGCGATGACTAAAAATAGTGCCAATGCATAAAAAAGCGCTATGTCATTGGTGCGATTATCCGTAAAAAGAGTATCAACAATTTGCCCCGTTATTTCAGGGATGGACGCCTCAAACACAGTTGCAAATACCATCATCAAAGAGGTAAGTGCAAGCTTGCCTATATGGGCTTTCATATAGGGGTAAAGCCGCTTTATAAATTGTCTATAACCCATTGTGATTACTTTGATTTGATGTGTCCATATTCTACACAAATTTGTGTATCATAACTATTTCAAACTTGTTAGTTTTTCATGACAAAATACATCTTTATCACCGGCGGTGTGGTTTCCTCTTTAGGCAAGGGAATTGCCTCCGCTTCTTTGGCTTCCATTCTTGAAACACGCGGGCTAAATCTCACTCTTCTTAAGCTAGACCCCTACATTAATGTTGATCCAGGAACGATGAGTCCTTTTCAGCATGGTGAGGTATTTGTCACCAATGATGGCGCTGAAACAGACCTAGATTTAGGGCATTATGAAAGATTTGTTCGTATTCAGATGGGCAAGAAAAACAACTTTACAGCTGGGCGAGTTTATGAAAATGTAATTGAACGTGAACGTCGAGGTGATTACCTCGGTGCAACGGTGCAAATCATTCCCCATATCACCGATGAAATTAAACGCTTAACAAAAGCGGGCGCTGAGGGCGCGGACGTTGCCTTGGTTGAGATTGGTGGCACAGTGGGTGACATTGAGTCGCTACCTTTCTTAGAGGCGATTCGACAAATGAGCTTTGAATTGGGCCGTGAAAATACATTGTTTATCCATTTAACGCTTTTGCCCTACATTAAAGTGGCGGGTGAGTTAAAGACCAAGCCAACACAGCACTCGGTGAAAGAGTTAAGAGGTATTGGTATTCAGCCGGATATTCTAATTTGTCGCTCAGAGTACCCTTTGCCTGACGCAGAGCGTAAGAAAATTGCCCTATTTACCAGTGTTCCAGAAAATTCAGTGTTCACATCATTGGATGTAGACACTATTTACAAAGTGCCACAAAGCCTTCATGAACAAGGTTTGGATGATATTGTTGTGTCAAAGTTGGGGCTTGCATGCAAGGCGACCGACTTGAGTGAATGGGATAATGTAATAGCCAAGCTTGAGCGGCCTAATCACAGCGTTGATGTTGCCATGGTTGGCAAATATGTGGATTTAACAGAGTCTTACAAATCTTTGTCTGAAGCCCTAATTCATGCGGGTTTAAATACGCAAACCAAGGTTAATATCCACTATTTTGATTCCGAAGACATTGAGAAAAATGGTTCTGAATGTTTAAGTGAGATGAGTGCGATTCTAGTGCCTGGTGGGTTTGGTCTTCGCGGCATTGAAGGCAAGATTGAGGCAGTACGTTATGCGCGCGAAAACAATGTGCCGTATTTAGGTATTTGCCTAGGTATGCAAGTGGTGGTGATCGAATTTGCACGCCATTTGGCTGGCATGGACAACGCCAACAGTACAGAGTTTGATAGCAATACACCTTATCCTGTTATTGGTTTAATTACCGAGTGGCAGAATGAAGACGGCAGTTTGCAAACACGTGATGATAAGTCAAATCTAGGTGGAACAATGCGCCTTGGCGGTCAAGAATGCGCTTTAGTTAAGGGCTCTAAAGCACGAGAAATTTACGGTGAAGATACGATAACGGAGCGCCATCGCCATCGTTATGAAGTGAACAATAAATTGATTGGTGCAATTGAAAAAGCAGGCTTGAGCATCTCTGGTAGATCACAAGATGGTTCACTGGTGGAAATGGTGGAAATTGCGGATCATCCTTGGTTTGTCGCTTGTCAATTCCATCCGGAATTCACTTCAACACCAAGAGATGGTCACCCATTATTTGAGAGTTTTGTTAATGCCGCAAAAGAGGCGCACAACCTAATTCTAAGTTAAGTTGAGACCTTTGCGTAGTTACGAATAATCATCAAAACACCACCTTCCGCCAACTTAGCTATTTTCTTAAAGACGACCTTAGATTTACTAGGGCAGACTCTAAGAAAATAGTTAATTCAGCAAAATCTGTTATTTTGCTAATCACCCCTAACTGTGCAAAAATCTCAAAAAGCTTACTTTCTTTTTTTGGTGAATTTCATCAGCCTTCTTCTTTTTTGAATTTGGCGATCGGTTAGCTTATTCTTTTTATCTTTGAACGGGTTTTCGCCGCTTTTGAATTCAAACTTAATCGGCGTATTGGAAAGGCTTAATGCGTTCGTAAAGAAGTTTTTCAGATAGCGACCATAAGCATTTGGAATGCTTTGTAGGTGGTTGCCATGCACGGTGAAGGTTGGTGGAAAAACACCAGACTGGTGGATGTATTTTAGCTTTAAGCGTCTACCGGCTACCGGCGGCGGCTGATGTCCTTCATTGGCCTTGGCCAAAATTTCATTAAGCATCGGTGTGCCAAACTTTGCACCAGCATTCTCATATGCCTTAATAATTGGTCCAAAAAGCTTTCCTACGCCAGAGCCATGCAATGCCGAGATGTAGTGAACAGAGGCGTAATTAACAAAAGAAAGCTTTACGTCTAATTTACGTTTGACTTCACTTTTCTGATAATCGTCCAGACCATCCCATTTGTTATTGACAATCAACAAGGCTCGACCTTTGTCAGAAATCATACCAAGCAGTGTTGCATCCTGTTCTGTGACGCCTTCGCTTGCATCCAGTACAAGAATAACCACATGGCAATTTTCAATCGCTTCAATCGCTTTTAAAATACTAAATTTTTCAATTTTATGATCAACACTGCGCTTGCGTCTTATGCCGGCAGTATCTATTAGGGTGTAGAGTTGGTCGTTACGCTCAAAAGGGATGAAAATGGTATCACGAGTTGTTCCGGGTAAGTCAACAGCTAAAACACGTTCCTCACCTAAGATACGGTTTATTAAAGTGGATTTTCCAACGTTTGGTCGCCCAAGAACGGCAACTGCAATGCCTTCAATCTCCGGTTCAACGTCATCCGTTGGCTCGGGCAAAAGTGGTAATGTTAAATCAATTAATTCTTCAATTCCATGACCGTGTTCAGCAGCAATAGGAACGGGCACACCAAGACCAAGTTCATAAAATTCAGCAAAAACTGCCTCACTAAGCCCTTCAGCTTTATTACAAACTAAAATTAAATTGAGTTTTAATCTTCTCAATTGCCCTGCAATTTCGTGATCAAGTGCAGTAACACCGTCTCTGGCACTGACAATAAAGTAGACAACGTCGGATTCATCTAGTGCATTGAGGACTTGGCTATGAACGCCGCTATCAATAATATTGTCCTCGTTGGTTAGTCCGCCAGTATCGATAATCGAGCACTGAATATCATCGTCCAAGTCGATCGTTGCGTATTGCCTATCGCGCGTCAGCCCCTCAAAATCAGAGACAAGTGCTTGGCGAGATTTACTCAGGCGATTGAATAGGGTGGACTTGCCAACATTGGGACGTCCAACGAGTGAAATAACGGGTAGGCTCACGATAAATTACCAGTTTAGTTGGAAATTACTACAATAAATCTTTATTAGTTAAGGTCGTCTAACTTGATCTGAATTAACCGTATTAGCGTTGAATTATCAGTGATACTGTTAATCGCTAGTCGGTAATGCTTTTGAGCCTCTGGCGTATTGGCAAGGTCTAAGTAAATATCACCCTTCATGCTATGCACAAGGCCTAGGAAGTTAGCATCAGTGAGCGAATCTAGCATAGTAAGTGCACTTTCGTGTTGGCCTAGTTGCAAGTAAACGGTTGCTGTTCGTAGTATTGCTGTTGAGCTGATTGCACCATTGTCACTTGATGTTAATGGTTCGATTATGCTAAGAACTGATTGGTAGTTACCAGCGTCAAATAGTTTTTTAGCCATCAGCAGTGAGGCTTGATCAGCGTACGAACTTGAGCCATAGTCGGTCAGTAACTGATCATAAGTTTCAACACTGTTTGAATCTGAAGCATAGGTTAAATAAAGCGCCCTTGCGCTTTGCGATTGTTGATCTTGGTAGTCACCATAAAAACCCCAGCCCCAAAAAGCACTTAGGCCAATAACAACACCAATGACAATTTGTGAGCCGTTGGTTTTTAGCCATTTTTTAACTTGCTCGACTTGCTCTTCTTCTGTGCCGCCGACATTAATAAAGTTTTTCATAAGATCTCCTGAAGATGGGCAATGATACCCTCTAGCGTGATTAATTGTTGTTCGCCTTGACCTTTCAATGGCTTAACACTAATTTGATTGTTCCTAATTTCCTCTTCGCCCAAAATTAAAGCATAGTCTGAGTTTGATTTATCGGCTTTTTTCATCTGCGATTTTAAACTTCCAATACTGATATCGTTTATCACAATAATTTCAGGTAGATTCTGGTGGATGTCATTACAGATTCTCATGGAAGCTTGTTGTGCCTCACCACCCAAAGCGACGAAATAAAGACTTGGTGCTTGTTTTATGAGTGATTCAGATTGTTCGCTGATAAGTAACATTAAGCGCTCCAAACCCATAGCAAAACCAACCCCAGGTGTGGGTTTGCCACCCATTTGCTCTACCAAACCATCATAACGTCCACCAGCACAAATCGTACCTTGTGTGCCAAGGTCATTTGAAATCCATTCAAAAACGGTTCGGTTGTAATAATCTAGTCCCCTTACCAATCGAGGGTTGACGGTGTAATCAATGTTTAGGTAGTCAAGAAAACCAATGAATTCTTCAAAGTGTTTGGCAGATTCTTCGTCCAAATGATCAATCATTTTTGGCGCGTTGGCAATCAATGTGGCCATATCGGAATTTTTAGAATCCAAAATACGCAATGGATTGTTCTCAAGTCGGCGCAAACTGTCCTCGTCAAGCTCTCCCTTATGCTCAGAAAAATAACTGTAAAGTAGTGTTCTGTATTCTGCTCTGGTTTCGTTTGAGCCTAGCGAGTTGACCTCTAAACTAACGTTTTCGAGCCCTAGTCTTTGCCAAAGTTGTGCACTCATAGCAATAAGTTCGGCATCAATTTTTGCATCTGTTGCACCAAATATTTCCACACCTACTTGGTGAAATTGGCGATAGCGACCTTTTTGTGGGCGCTCATGTCTAAACATCGGCCCTTGATAAAATACTTTTTGAATACCTTCTCTTGGTAAGTTGTGCTCTATCATCATGCGCACACAGCCTGCTGTGCCTTCAGGTCGAAGTGTCAGTGAGTCGCCGCCAAGGTCTTGCCAGGTGTACATTTCTCTTTCAACAATGTCAGTGATTGCGCCAATCGCGCGGGTAAATGTTTCAGTTTTTTCAACGATCGGTGTGCGGATATTTTTGTAGCCATAAGAGATTAACAGCTTGTTAATGACACTTTCCATGGCTAACCAAAGATTGGAGTCTTTGGGTAGAAGGTCGTTCATTCCTCTAATGGCTTGTATTTTCTTGCTCATGTTGCTGTTTGTTTTTGTATGAGGAGTATTTTACCTATGAAATGCCTCTTCTTGTTCAGCCTATAGCGCCTAGAACTGGTTGATTTTATCGGATTTATTGTTTTGAATTGTCTCGAATGATGTAAACAGAAAAAGAAACAACCAAGTGACGATTACGGCTTTGGTAATCAAGTTGCATATTCATCAGACTAAATCTCCAATACAACAGATTAACTTATAGCAAGAATTATTCTTGACTTGGTGTCCACTTTGATGCTTTTCTGGATGGCGGTGCATTATCAAGTCTCGCTTGTAGGGCGAAGTGGCTGGTAATCTGGGAAGTGATTGCGGTCAGTAACTTTAGCTACCCTCTATCCTTTGCTTCGACCACTGCGCCAACTCGATTAATGAGCTTGGAGACCTTTGGATTTGGTGGGCTGTAGGTGACTGGGCCGAGATGTTGTGAGATTGGTGGCAACGAAATCGCCTTGAAAAGTCTGGCGTTCGCACTTATCAAAGTTTGAGACTCGCTGAAAGTGAGCATACAGACGCAGTTGACCACAGATTGTTGCTCATGAAATCGACTAAATAGGTTGTATTGTTATAAGTATGAGGTGACTATAGCGATATAATAATGTTACTGGTATTCCTTGAGCCAAGATATTTAAGAAATTGCTGTTGCATTTCTAATGTATGTTCATGCGCAAGGCGTTCTGCCAAATTGACATCTTGCGCTTCAATTGCATCAATCATTGCTTGGTGGTTGTCAACCATTTTGCTAGGTAAATGATCATCGAAGGATTTGAAGTACAATCTTAGAGATCGTAGTCCGTCATCCAACAGGCGACGATAAATATTCTCAAAATAGCTGTTATTGCCTGCTTTAGCGATAGCTAGATGAAAATCTCGATTGCTAAGAATCATTTTCATAGCATCATTTTGTGCGACAGAGAGGTTAAATTTGACTTGCTCTTCACGAATTAACTGAAGACTGGCTTCGTTTCGAAATTTGGCCGCCAAACGTGTCACAGTTCGCTGAACAAGGTCCAACGCATCTATGTATTGTGAGAACTCCTCAATCCTAAGAGGGGTGACTATTGTTCCCTTATTGGGTAAGGTTTGTAACAAAGATTCTGAAACCAGTCGGACCATTGCCTCACGCACGGGAGAGCGCGATACGTTAAAACGTTTTGCGATACTTACTTCATCAATCAGTTGACATGGTTGCAAAGTTAGAGAAAGTATTTCATCACGTATCGTTTCGTAAATAACAATAGCGCTATATCCTTTGGGTTTTCTTTTTGCTGTATCTTGAGTTGTGGCTTTTGTCATTGATAGGATTTATTACTTAAATAAAAACTTAAATAGTTATATATTTATTTACTTGTGTATCTTACTTTAACCTGCTATTTTTTTATTGACATATATGTATTTGATGTATACTTTATCGACAAATACAAAATGTCGACAAGTATTAATATAATCTTATCACAGTATTCAGCTAAAAAAATAACAGGAGTAAAAAATGAATTTTGAAGGAATCTATACGCCGGTTATCACACCATTCAATGAAGATGGGTCGATTGACTGGGAAAGTTACGGCGAGGTAATCGAATGGCAAATCGAAAATGGTGTTTCTGGGATTATTGCTGGCGGTTCGACTGGTGAGTTTTATGCTATGTCTAAAGAAGAGCGCATTCAGCAATTTAACTTCGCCTCTGAAAAGATTAACGGTCGAGTAGAGTTAATGTGCGGTGTTAATGATATTCGTGTGTCTGAGTGCCTTGAGATTACTGTTGCTGCCCGCGATGCTGGTGCACAGTCACTGTTGGTAGCTGCTCCTCCTTACTCCCTACCTTCCGAGGCCGAGTTGGCTCACCACGTGTTGAAAATCGCTGATACTGCAGGCTTGCCTATTATGCTTTACAATTACCCTGGTAGAACAGGTGTCGAGATGGGTGAAGAGTTTTTAACGACGGTCTCAAGTAATCCCTTAATTGCTGGTATCAAAGAATCCAGCGGTGACTACAGCCGTTTACCTTATTTAACACAAAACTTCTCAAATATTGAGTTGGTCGTAGGCGGTGAGGAACAAGTTGTCGAGTTTGCAGCTTGGGGCGCAAAAGCTTGGGTCTGTGCTACGGCTAACTTCTTTCCGTCTGAATGTGTTCAATTTATGGATATTATTGGAAAGCAGTCTGATTTTGAGCGTGGTAAACGCATTATGGACGCCTTCATGCCCCTAATGGCTGTTCTTGAGCAGGGCGGAAAATTCTTGCAATGTGTTAAATTTGGTTGTGAACTACAAGGACGCCCAAGTGGTATTGTTCGTCCACCATTATTACCAATGGACAATACACTTAAACAAGAAATGTCAAACATTGTCAGTATTGCACGGCAGGCGCTTGACATAATTCTTAACAATAAGGAATGATAAAAATGTCCAACCTACTAACCAAAGAACAATACGCAGCCAAAGCCGCTGATATCAAATTCTACGTTGAACCCTTTATTGATGGTAAATACCAGAAGTCAAAAGCAGGCAATACTATGGATACCGTAAACCCAGCTACTGGTGAGGTTCTTGCTCAAGTGACTGCTTGTGACGCCTCTGATGTGGATTATGCTGTTGAAGTATCACGCAAAGCCTTTGATGAGGGCAAGTGGTCTCTTATGGCGCCGGGAGATCGTAAATTGGTACTGCTTAAACTTGCAAATCTGATTGAAGATAATCAAACAGAACTTGCCGTTCTTGAGAGCTTAGAAAGCGGTAAACCCATCAGTGAGTGTCAGCTGACCGATCTGCCAGAAACTATTGGAACGATTCAGTGGCACGCTGAGGCGATCGACAAGATATACGATCAAATATCACCCACCAATTCGAATACAGTAGGCCTAATAGTGCGTGAGCCTTTAGGTGTGGTTGGTTGTGTATTGCCTTGGAACTTTCCATTGATGATGTTGGCTTGGAAGATAGCTCCAGCACTTGCTGGTGGAAGTAGTGTAATTGTTAAGCCTGCTGAACAAACCTCGATGACCGCTCTACGTATTGGTGAACTGGCAATCGAAGCTGGTATTCCGGCAGGGGTACTTAACATTCTACCTGGTATGGGTCCTGAAGTTGGTGAGCCAATGGGGAGGCATCATGGTATTGATGCTGTCTCATTTACCGGTTCTACCGAAGTTGGCAGACTGTTCTTAGAATTCTCAGCACAAAGCAACCTTAAAAAAATTATTCTCGAATGCGGTGGCAAAAACCCAGCAGTGGTATTATCCGATGCCGACAACCTTGATTCTGTAGCAGAACACTGCGTGGCAGCAGCACTTTGGAACATGGGTCAAAACTGTACGGCAAACTCACGTCTTATTGTTCACAAAGACATTAAAGACACACTACTGGAAAAAGTCAGAGAGAAAATGGCCGACTGGCATACCGGTGATCCGATGGACCCAGGCAACCAATTGGGTGCTATTATCTCTCGTGAGCAGTATGATAAGATTCTAGGCTATATCCAATCCGCTAAAGATGAGGGCGCTGAGCTAATCGAAGGTGGTAATGCCATTGAAGCGGGTAATGGTTTGTTTATTGAGCCAACTCTATTCGCTGGCGTTACTCCAGAGATGACCATTGCTAAAGAAGAGATCTTTGGCCCAGTATTTGCAATGATGGTAGTTGATAGCGATGAAGAGGCTATTCAGCTAGCAAATGATACTTGTTATGGTTTACAAGCGTCATTGTATACTTCCAATGTTACTAAGGCACATAAGTACGGTAGAGCACTGCAGGCCGGCACTGTCTCGGTTAACTGCTATGGTGAGGGTGATATGACAACACCATTTGGTGGTTACAAACTGTCTGGCTTTGGTGGGCGTGATAACTCACTGATGGCGCATGACCAGTACACCGAGGTTAAGACGATTTGGATTGATGTTAGTGGGGCTCTTTCTTGAATAGTAGTAAATTAATTCATATAGTTAGCTGCCACGCCGAGGGCGAAGTGGGTAATGTGATCGTTGGTGGCGTTACGCCGCCACCGGGTGAAAGCCTTTGGGAGCAGTCACTCTGGTTGGCGAAGGATCAGAACTTAAGGCAATTTGTTTTAAACGAGCCTCGAGGTGGTGTGTACACTCATTGTAATCTGCTCGTACCCGCGCAGCACCCAGAAGCACAACAGGGATTTCTCATTATGGAACCCGAGCACACGCCGCCAATGTCTGGATCTAATTCGATTTGTGTTTCTACGGTTTTGCTTGAAACAGGGCTAATTCCAATGCAAGAGCCTATTACCGAGTTTGTACTCGAAGCGCCCGGCGGATTGGTCCCTGTTAAGGCGTATTGTGAAAACGGCAGAGTAAAGAGTATTGAAGTAAGTAATGTGGCATCTTTTGTCGACCAACTTGATGTATTTGTTGAGGTTGAAGGTCTTGGTACACTAAAAGTTGATACGGCTTATGGCGGTGATAGCTTTGTGATTGTTGATGCTGGCGCACTTGGTTTTAAGATTGAACCAGATGAAGCTGCAGACCTGGCTAAAATTGGCGCTAAAATTACCGCTGCCGCCAATCAACAACTTGGGTTTACTCACCCAAACATTCCTGACTGGAGTCATATTTCATTTTGTCAACTTGCACTGCCTTTGTTTGAAGAAGAAGGTGTTAAAGTCAGCCGCAATAGTGTGGTCATAGATCCTGGAAAACTTGATCGATCTCCTTGTGGTACCGGCTGTTCTGCTCGCTTAGCAGTGTTGCGCGAGAGAGGAGTACTGAAAAAGGGCGATCGCATGATTGGTCGCTCGATTATTAATTCACGGTTTGATTGTTCCATCGTTGAAGATGTCAAGGTTGCCGAGAAGAGGGCTATTATTCCTTCCATCCGAGGACGTGCCTGGATTACCGGCACTCATCAGTTAATGCTTGAACCCGATGATCCTTGGCCAGAAGGGTATCGACTAACAGATACCTGGCCGTTAAAACGATAAAACCAAGAATTGCAGTCTATGTGTTATGTATTACTATTATGTTCTGTTGATAGTGGTGATTAACATCTTATGAGTGCGATGAAAAAAATTGAATGTGGTTTATTGAAGCTATTATTTGCGATGGTTGAACTAAGCTATTCGGTGTGCCTTATCAAGCAGGGTTCGCGAGAGTAGAATAGAAACGATTAACAAAAGGAAGGTACAGAATGCGATGGAATAAAACGATAACAATGGTAGAAGCACACGCGGAAGGCGAGGTCGGTCGAATCGTTACCGGTGGCGTCATAGACCTTCCAGGTAAAACCATGCTCGAGAAAATGAATTACATCAATCAAGTGGATGACAGTTTGCGCCGTTTTTTGGTATTTGAACCTCGTGGTTATGCACAGATGTCGACGAATCTTGTGTTTGCATCAACGAATGATGAGGCAGATGTTGGTTTCATAGTCCTACAGGGTGATAAAGCTCATGCTATGTCTGGTTCGAATAGTATTTGTCTTGTTACAGTCTTGTTGGAGACCGGCATGATCGAGATGAAAGAGCCAAATACTCTTGTAACAATTGATACCCCGGCAGGCCTAGTTCGTGCAAACGCCACCTGTAAAGATGGGAAATGCATTCGCGTTACCTTGGATATGACACTTTCATACGCTGACCAGTTGGATGCCATTGTAGAAGTTGAAGGGCTTGGTAAAGTCACCGTCGATATTTCATTTGGCGGGATTTTTTATGCTCTTATTGACCCAGCACAATTTGATTTACAAATTAAACCAGAAAATGCCCGAAAACTTGTTG
>ERZ813253.228-NODE-228-length-22049-cov-4.083432_pt1 | contig 22049 bp, 24 predicted proteins | sample MGYA00520893_ERZ813253 | MGnify/ENA primary metagenome ERZ813253 (study PRJEB31669, sample SAMD00080414) | marine metagenome | biome: oceanic hadal pelagic zone biome; feature: marine hadalpelagic zone; material: sea water | place: Pacific Ocean:Izu-Bonin Trench...
GTGTACCCAAAGTAGACAAAATCGTTGGCCCAGGCAACATTTATGTCGCCACAGCAAAACGCGCTGTGTTTGGTCAAGTTGGTATTGATATGATTGCCGGCCCTTCAGAAATACTGGTGATTTGTGACGGCAATACCGATCCAGACTGGATTGCAATGGACTTGTTCTCTCAAGCTGAACACGATGAAGATGCACAATCGATTCTTTTGTGTCCAGATCAAGGCTTTATTGACAAAGTAGAGCAAAGCATTGAAAAACTTTTGCCCACAATGGAGAGGCAAGATATTATTCGCACAGCGCTTAAAGACCGTGGTGCGCTTATTTGTACTCAAGACATAGATGAGGCTATTGAAATCTCAAACTCAATCGCACCAGAGCATTTGGAGCTCTCGGTTGATAATCCTGAAGTTCTGCTTGATAACATTAAGCATGCGGGTGCGATTTTCTTGGGTAAATACACTTGTGAAGCATTGGGTGATTACTGCGCAGGGCCAAATCACGTCCTGCCAACTTCCGGCACCGCGAGATTTTTCTCGCCTTTGGGTGTTTATGATTTTCAAAAGAAATCAAGCTTGATTATGGTCTCTAACGAAGGTGCAAATACTTTGGGCCGAGTTGCAGCAACACTTGCTGATGGTGAAGGCCTGCAAGCACACGCTCAATCTGCAAGGTATCGCATTAAAAACTAAGCAGCAGAAAATGTGCTTGCGCTGCATTGCCGTTAACCTCAAATTAGCTTTCAACTAACAACTATTTATTAACAATTCTGGCTAATTGATCAGCCCATTTATATACCCACCTTTTGCAATCCAATATTCAGGCCGAGTGTAACAATATAGTTAAATTTTTTGCTACTTAGCTTATTCAGAAAGGCTTCGTACTCGGTTAGTTTTTCTACCTCAATGTCTCTGTAGGCATATGCACAAGACATAAAAAACATCAACTGAATACTCATTCTTGCCTCTGCCCTCTGAGCAGTCAAATACTCCTTAAAACAGTTCTAAGTTTAATGGTTCATTTGGATAAAGCAACGTCATCATGGACTGATAAAGCGCCACACCTGTAAACTCCTGAAGAAGCAATGCGTTTTCTGTTGCACCCATCAGCAGATCTATTCTTTGTGCAGATTCTATTAATTTACTGTTACTTAAAAGTGATTGTACTTCTAGCATCATCTTCTGGTACGCTTCAGCCGTAGATGCTCTTTCTTCAGCCAGTGTAATTTCCTTACCTATGTCGGACTCGTACCAAAGCAGTAAGACTTCAATCTCTTCTTCGGTCATTGATTGCGCTAACTCGGACTTGATACCTTCGAGTATTTCTCTGGGCAACATGGTTTAATCGATGCTTTTGAGCAACATTTGAGACCCACCAGAAAATGCCACTTCAACGGTGGTCATTTCTTGCATCAAGCTCGCTTTGACTATCCCAGGAAATCGATTTACTTGTAGTGTTAAAACCGACAAATCTAGGATTTTTTCAACGATCTTATCGGAAACTTCGGCAAGACTTATGAAGGATGTAAAAGACAAGATAATTAACAACAACCATTTGTACAGATACTTAATCATAGCTTCTCATCTTGCTCGATTACAGCTCAAACTGCAGCCCTAAATCTAAACTTTTGACTAAAGAAGTATCCTAATCATCAAAATATTTTCAGACGATTAGCGTTTATTGAATTTAATTCTTTTTATGAAAATGTGTATCGTTCCCTTTATTACCCTTTATTAATGACACTATATCAGAATAAACACTGGATTTAAAGGCGTTACAAATAAACGCGATTACGCACAGAATTTAGATTCAATTGCCCTAAGTAGGTTATAGACAGTTCGCGTATATGGGAAGTCTTTATCGTCTTTTGCATATTGTAAAATGCTGCCAGATATGGCCTCAATTTCTGTTGGACGCTGTGCCTCGATATCTTGAAGCATAGATGGTTTATTGCTGGCTGTTCTTCTAAGGTTTTCCAGATGAAATTTCCAGATCTCTTCAAAATCAAGTGGGATTCCAGCCCTGCCAGCAGCAATAACTGCCTCTTTGCCCAACTCTCTCATCAAAGCCACGATCGATTCATAATCCAACAACTCGCCGTTCTTCATGTGAGTCAATGCCGCCGTTGTATTAACCATAGCATTGATAGCCAGCTTTCTCCATATAGCGGGCATAGGATCATCCACATAAGAGACCTCCAGCCCTCCTGTCTTCAACAATTCACAAACCCAGTTCATATTTCGATTTTTTATCCAAGGGCCTAACACAATATATCCATCACCACCCCAGCCAATCACTCCAGGCGAAATTCGATAAGCACCATAAGTGTCAATACCGACCGCCAACTGTTCTTCGTTAAAACAGTTAACAAGTTTTTCTATATTTCCTAAGCCATTCTGCAAAGTTAATACAACCCCATCTTTCGTAAGGAGATTTTGAGCTGCATTTACAGATTCAGTGCTATAGGATTTAACTAGAACAATAATCAGGCGTGATTCAACTAACTCTGAAGGATCATCTGATACTGCAGCCAATGCAAAGTTGCGATCCTGCCCAGTGCGGTCACCAATAATAGTGATTCCCTTGTCCAGAAGCGCATTTAATTGTTCGCCAGTTCTCTGCAACACCTGAACAGTCAGGCCGCCCTCAATTAAACGTGCAGCTAACAGGCTCCCAAGGGCGCCACAGCCTACAATGGTAATTGTTGTCGCATCCATCAGTCGATCAAGGGGTGTGAATTAGTGCTCTATTATTTTTAAGTGGTAATTTCATTTGAGTTTTTGGCGTTTTTTTTCTTGCCTTTTTGTGTCAATTTTAAACATATTTTTCTTTTTTATAAATCCTTTGTTTTGAGAAATACTGAGTGACTACTGAGCTTTTTCTGCAGTGCAAAGGTCAAGCTGAACTTACATTCTTACAAGCGTAAAGGTGTTTGTAATACCTAGCAATTGTTTATATTCACAGGGATTTTAAATTTTATCTAGGGCATTGTTAATACGCTGCAACGCCCTGTCAATATTCTCAATCGAGTTGGCATAAGAAAGCCGTAGAAAACCTTCGCCGTATTGTCCAAAAGCACTGCCTGATAAAACCGCCACACCGGACTCATGCAGTAAATAGTTTTCCAGATCATCCGAGCCCATACCCAGCTCGGCTACGTTGGGGAACACGTAAAAAGCGCCTTTTGGCATGAGACATTTGACGCCGGGAAGTTGATTCAGTCCAGCAACGATAAAATCTCGACGACTCTTAAATGTATCCACCATACCGTCTACTTCTGTAGTTGAACCCTTTAGCGCCTCAATGCCAGCATACTGCGTGAATGTAGCGGTACAAGAGTTGCTGTTAACCATCAACCTTTCAATCTTTTTTGCCAAGTCCTTTGGCATCACGCCAAACCCAAGGCGCCAACCTGTCATTGCATAGGTCTTGGAAAAACCATCTAATAAAATGGTACGTTCTTGCATGTCTGCTAGAGAATAAATACTGTAGTGTTGACAGTCATCGTAAAGGATGTTTTTATAGACTTCATCGCTTAACACCATAATGTTGCGTTCTCTGGCAATCTTTGCCACCAACTCAACATCTGCCCTAGATAAAATACCACCGGTTGGATTGTGTGGAGAATTAAGGATAATCAAGCGAGTTCTCTCATTAATAAGTGAGCAAAACTCGTCATGGTCAAAACTGAAATCATTTTCCTCTCGCAGCGGCAAAGGCACTGCCTTAGCACCGGCAAAACTGATCATCGATTCGTAAATGGGAAAGCCTGGATTAGGATAAATCACCTCATCTCCAGCCTCAATCAAAGCCAATATGACAAAAAATAGTATAGGCTTTGCCCCCGGCGTTACAACAATGTTGTGCAAACTCGGAGCCACTCCTCGGCGTGATACAACTTCTTTAACAATCGCTTCTTTTAAAGGCAGAATACCGCTCGAGGCGCAATAATGCGTCTGACCACCACGCAACGCAGTAACCCCCGCCTCGACAATGTGTTTTGGTGTGGGGAAATCGGGTTCTCCGATCTGTAGGTAGATCATGTCTTTGCCTTGAGCTTCTAGGGCTTTTGCCTTGGCCATCACTTCAAAGGCAGTCTCCGTACCTAACCGAGACATTCTTTCGGCAAGTTTTACCATAGGTAGCTTGATGCTCATTGTTGGTTTATCCTGATGTACGTTAGTTATCAAGCACGTATTATTGACAAGCCTACACAGCCGACTTTCGAAGCTTACCAAGCGTGGCTTCAGCTGCGGTTGCCAAATACAAAGTATCTATTCCTACGACAACAAGTGAAAATCCTTGCTCTATAAATGGCTGGGCCATCTCAGCATTAATACCGAAAATACCCAAAGGCATATCAGTAGCATTGCAAACATCAAAAACTTTTTTAATATGTTTTTGCACTTCATCGTCCATTACTTGACCCGGCTTGCCTATACTACCCGATAGATCGTAAGGACCTATAATCACAGCGTCAAGACCTGGCACTTTAACAATGGATTCAATATTATGAACGGCATCGATATGTTCAACTTGTATGATGATTACAATTTCATCGTTGGCAGTTTCCATATATTCTGCAAATTTCATACCGTAGCCGTGTGCGCGAGCGACGCCCACCCCACGCCTGCCATCAGGCGGGAATTTAGCCAATTCAACAATTCTCTGAGCACTTTCTGCTGAGTTAACCATAGGAACAATAATTCCAGAGGCACCTACATCTAAGGCTTTTTTAATGAAAACTTCGTCATCACTTGGAATTCTTACTATACAAGGGCATTTATTTTGAACAACCTGGAGAATAGATTGAATTTCTGAGGCATCCATAGCGCCATGTTCTGAATCAATAAAAAGCCAATCAAAACCAACATCGGCAAGAATTTCTGCAACCGAAGGACACGACAAGGACACCAGAGTACCAATCAGCAGCTCTTTATTTTTTAACTTCGATTTAAAACTTGTAGAAATAGTGTCCTCCTAATTCTGTAGATGAAAAGCAACTGAAACAGGCCACTTCTCAAGTGTAACACAAACAAAGTCGCATGTTATTGATATCCATGCTTAAATACAACCGTGACTCATAAACAGATAAATTAGCCTGGTAGGGCTTGATAAAAACCGTTTACCTCGACAATTTTGATAGGCACATCAAACAAGCTCGATAACTTTTCACTTGTTAACAGTTTCTCTTTGTCATCGTCCGCAACAATTTCGCCCTGTTTTAAAAAGATCACCCTTTCAATTTCAGGCGGAATCTCATGAACATGATGGGTTACAAGAATCAGCCTTTTTCCCATACTCATCAATCCTCGAATTGTTTCTAGATATTGGAAACAAGCATTGATATCAAGGCCACTGGTGGGCTCATCGAGTACCAACACTTGTGGGTTGTGCACTAAGGCACGGCCGAGTAGAAATCGACGCTGCTCACCCGTAGACATTGATGAAAACGCTCGGTTTTGTAAAAGCTCAATACCAAGGCGCTCTGCAACCTGCTGAGCACGCCTGATTTTTTCTTCGTCAAAAACTTGGTGCTGCCAAATGCTATCACTGGCATAAAAGCCAGATAAGAGCACGTGCAAACCGAGTGTATCACCGGAATAATTGTGCTGTAAAGCGTGAGAAACAATACCAAGACGAGAACGTAGTTCTTGTACGTCCCAACGCTCCTTGCCAAACAGCTTAACGTAACTATCTTTAGCAACCACAGGATAAAAATCACGATTAATCAACTTTAGTAAAGCGGTTTTACCAGCGCCATTGGGGCCCAGTATTACAGTATTATATGCGCTGTTGATCTTAAGGTTTAAACGACTAAAAACCTTTGTTCTTCCTTGAAACAAAGTGGCATTTTTGATTTCAATAATGTTTTGCATAAATGGTTCTTAACTATTATAAGCTAACAAGCTAATCCAATAAAATCGTTAGGATTTCCTCCAATGGTTTTTTTTGCTTTGCAGCAGCGGGCACGGTGGCACCTGCGGAAGGGTGACCAGCGGCAAGAATCATTACGGCACGATTTGACTTAGGCCTATCGCAGATCTCATTAAGGAAGCGCATTGGATTAGGAGTGTGTGTCAAAGATACTAGGCCGGACTGATGAAGTGCTGTTATCAAAACACCAACGGCAATACCAACACTTTCAGTTACATAATAATGTTTATACTTTTCACCATTTACATCAACTCCATAACGCTGGGCAAAAATAACAATAAGCCAAGGTGCTTTTTCTAAATGCTGTTTGCTTGAATCCGTACCGATAGGCTCCAAAGCGTGAAGCCACTCATTACCACCTTTACCGGCATAAAAGTGTTGCTCTTCGACCTCTGCTGCTTGACGTATTTTTTGTTTAACCTTTTTGTTGGCTATCGCTACAAAATGCCAAGGTTGTTGGTTTGCGCCGCTGGGTGAAAAACCCGCGGCACGAATACAAGCCTCAATAACAGAAAGATCAACTGCTCGTTCTGAAAAATGACGTACAGTATGGCGCTTGGCCATAAGTTTTGAAAATGAAATTGCCGCCCTTAACGCCTCTTCATCACTCAATTCAATACGATCTGGCAAAGGGATTGGATTATAACTTTGCTCACTGTAGGTGGCTTTTTTTCTTAACATAGGATACCTCTTACAAACAAAGTCCAAGGAGTATAACCTTTAGAGGACCAGTTCTTTCAAAAAACTCTACAATACTCACTGACTGCCATCCTGTCGGATGCAATATCGATTCGCTCAATTTCCTCAAGCGAAAGCCATGATAAAAACTCAGTTTCATTATTTTGAATTTCACAGACCACTTATGAATAGCATAATAATGGATTTTTTGAAACTCTTCAGACTGATGAAACAAGGTACAAATATAATGGTAATTAACAGGCTTAATGCTAAGCTCTTCATCTAATTCCCGTAATAAAGCTTGTTCGACAGACTTGCCCTTTTCGCAATGTCCTCCTGAAATTACAATTAAACCAGGGTCGCCCTCCTTTGTTAATTTTCTCTTTTCAAGAAGCATTTCGCCATCTCGCAATAAAATAAACAAAACACACTCAAATATCTTCATCAAGCTCTACCCAGATTCTTAAATGGTAATTTAGGTATTAACTGAGACAACAGCATACCCAACAACATCAATGAACAACCAATCAAGCCTCTAGCAGGAAGTTGCTCATCTAACAGTAGCCAGCCACCTAGTAAGGCAAACGCACCCTCAAGGCTAAGAATGATGGCTGCATGGGATGAATGTGCGTGTTGTTGTGCAACTACTTGTAAAGTGTAGGCTACACCTGTTGACATAATGCCAGCATAAAGAAGAGGAATTACTGTGGCAACAATCATTCCCCAAGTTATTAACTCCAGTAAGGTTGCTACAACCAAACTCAAAGCACCTGCCACAAAGAACTGAATAATAGAGAGTTTAATGGGGTCCATTTTTTTGGCTAAAAAACCAATAATCAATACATGGCCTGCAAAGAACACGGCGCAAACCAACTCAAGCAAATCTCCTTTCAACTCAACAGAGTCATCGAAGTTAAGACTAAGGCCATCGGAAAAACTGAGTAGGTAAAGACCCACAAGCGCCATGGTGGCACCCATCCATGTCCCAGAGCCTGTTCTTTGACCAAAAAACAGACCAATTAAAGGCACAAAGAAAATATAGAGTCCAGTAATAAAGCCAGCCTTGCCTGCTGTGGTGTATTGGATGCCTACTTGCTGGAACGCGGCACCACCAAACAAAAGAATTCCTGCCAAAGAGCCGGCAATCAACAACTTTTTCGTAGAAGTGGGCGCTTTGTCTGATTTTTTCGGTTTTTTCGAAAAAAACCAAACGACCGGCGCTAAGGCCAATACACCAATAAAAAATCTAATGGCATTGAAAAAATGCGGCCCCATGGTTTCCATTCCAACGCGTTGAGCGACAAATGCAAAGCCCCAAATGGCGGCGGCGATAAGCATGAGTATATCTGCTCTAATTGCTTGTGTTTTCATCAAAATCGGAGGAGTTGTTTGCTAAATAATTGCGGGCCATTTTACTCGCAATATTCTCTTTCTGAACGGGCACGTTCAATAATACGTATAGCTGACAAAAGTTCATCTCTCTTACTATAAGCCGTTCGAATGTGTCGCTTACCTGAGGTTGAGTCAAATTCGCGTCGAGCATGCAATATGCGCCTATTGTCGGCAACAGCAACATCGCCCTTTATCAATTTTCGCTGCAGCTGAAAAAATAGGCAATAGCTCTTCAAGGCTTCGATCCCAAGTTTCAACCTCCTACCGATCAACGGGTCTAGCACCATTGAAATAATCAGTTATTGATGCATCTTCCAATGGATAATCCATTGCATAAAACTCAAAGTCAGGGGTTGCTATTTGCACTTTTTTCATCCTTACCCTCGCATAATTACACCAATTGGTTAAAGCTTATAGTCAGACTCATACCTTTCAACCATTCTCATCCATCCATCCCATTCCATTGAGCCATCATAATGGTACTCTGTTGAGGTGCGCATATCTTCCCAGGTCGCCTTCGCTTCTTCATCAGGGATAACCAACAAAGGCTCACCACAACTCATGGCTGCCGCTTGAGCGTCACAAGCTTGTGAAAGGTAAAAAGCTAAAAAGAAAGCTTCGGCTGGATCTTTGCCAATGCTATAAAAACCGTGGTTGTGAGCGATAATAACCTGATTGCCTTCAAAAGCTTTGGCAAATTTAGAGCGAAAATTCTCATCCTCATTAAAAATATAAGGCCAGTAGTTCAGTCTAGGAATGATGTAGAGCGCTGCCTGTGTCACCGGCAATAAGCCACATTGCAACATAGATATTGTCAGTACAGCTTTAGAGTGTGCGTGAATCATACAGTTGATTTCCGCTCGACTTTCAAAAATTGGCACACATAAATTGAGTATGCCCGCATTCAGACCGCTCAGCTTTCCTTGTATTAGTTGCTCACCAGAATGCACATCCACACCTTCAAAATCACATCGCAGCAACTCACTTGCTTTAACGTCACCAAAAAAAGAGCCCAGCCGATGGGTTAAAAAGTGATTTGGATTGTCTGAGCAACGCAGCATCAACGCTTGATTAGCCGCATCCGTCATCCGATGTATTGTCATTAAGCGGTACAGTGCTGCCAATTTAAGCCGATCTTCCCACTCGCTCTCACTATAACTATGTTTTGTCATAATAACGCCTCAAGCTTAAAAAATAAATGCCGCTGGATCTTTCGATTCAGCAGCATTGTATTTGCAATTGAATACTGTTGTCAAGTGATATATTGAAGTGCTTGGTCAATTATTAAGGGCGTACACTATATTCAATGATATCGCTGAAATTTAAACAGCACACACTTCATACCACCGCCAAAAACGTTCGACACTTAAATAACCGAGAATATCTTATTTAACATACTGCTGGAGGACTACGATCTTACCGAACAACTGTTATCGAGATATCAAAACTAAGAATTTTTTGCTAATTTCGTGCTATACAAAGCGTGAAAAAACAAGGCAACAATAACAATCGAACCGCCAACCAAAGCACTACTTGAAGGTACTTCGTTAATAGCGATCCAAGCAATCAAAGTACCCAAAACAGTTTCCAGCGGCATAATCATCCCGACTTCAGCTGCTGGAATATAGCGCGGTGCCATAACAATCAAAGAAAAGGATATTGACAAAATAAAACCCGTTGCAACAATGTAGATCATGGCGTTAGTTGTTAGGGTTAAAGAATCTGCAAATACAAGTGCAATTGTTGCTGCCACTACACCTCCCACAATGTTTGTTGGAATCATGTCAATATTTTTGTATTTGCGCGTGAGGGTAAAAGTAACCCCCATCATAATCGAGGTGATCAATGCATAAATATCCCCTTTAAAACTTGAACCGCCAAAACTCTCACTCATAACAATATAAATACCGATAAAAACAATTGCCATTGCCATGAAAGTCACAAAACTGACTTTTTCTTTAAGCATAATCCAAGCAATAATCGCAATCATAGCTGGTGAAGTACTAATAATAACAAGCGTGTTGGCAATCGATGTGTACTCAATTGCAAATAAAAATGTGCCGGCAGCTATTCCACCTAAAAAACCTATCAACAGTCCACCCTTGCCAATTTTTCGACAGACATTCATTGCTTGAGAACCGTGCATCATCCAAACAATGATGCTAACACCAATCGCGTAGGAAAGGCCACGCCAGAACAAAAGTGCCCAGCCATCAGAATCCGCCAAACGTATCAATACCGCATCCGGGCTTAAAATAATTACCCCCAAAACGGTAATTAAAATTCCTTTTAAATGTTGTGACATAGGTTTGATATTAAAGACTTCTAAAGAATAAAGAAAAGTGTTATTGGTAATACAATTAAGCTACCCATATTACCCATCATAACAATGGTTGCAACGGTTTTTGGTTGTTGCTGGTATTTCTCAGCCATCATATGGTTAAGCACCGCTGGTGGCAAGACGCTGAACAAGATAATTTGCTGATAATGCAGGCCTTCGAACTCAAACACACTAACCATTATTAGTGCAATAATTAAGCCAGATAAAGGGCATAACACTGCACCCAAAACACCCAGTTTCCAATCATCAAAATTGACACCGATTAAGCGCACCCCCAAAGTAAACAGAAGCAAAGGGATGGCGGCTTGGCCTAATAAATCCAGTGTTTTAATGGCTGGAATCCACAGCTCAAAACCGATAAAATTAACCGATAAACCAGCCACTGTAGCCAACAATACTGGCGACTTAAGTGTCGACCACAACTTGAAGCGATGAGACAACAATGATGCGCCCAGAGTGAAATGCAAAAGCATTTCAATTGCAAAAAGAACCACTGCTGCACCAAGAGCTACTTCTCCGAAAGCCAGCACTGCAATTGGCAAGCCAATATTGCCAGTGTTGTTAAACATCATTGGCGGCACAAAAGTTTTAATGTTAATCCCCAATACCTTTGCAACAAGCCAAGCAATACACCCAGAGCCAAGAATAACCAATGCGGCTGATATTGCTAATTCTTGGTAATTTTGTAGGTGAAAGGACTGCCTTGATAATACGGAAAACATCAAAGCCGGAAGGAAAATACTGATGTTGACAGTGTTGGCAGAGTCCATATTGGGTTGATACTTAGCCGCGTAAAAATAGCCCGCTAAGACAATAGCAACCACTGGAAAAATAATGCCGAAAATTTGATAAATCATTGATAAATACTGATCAATAAAGACCTAATTTTATCAGCCGATATGCAGAGGCTGCTAAAAATTCTGGCAAAAAAAAATCCCTCGGCATTGCGAGGGATTTTTCATTTTAATTAACTTCGAGTCTCTTAGTTTGCAGTGTACAACACGTCGTTCTTTTCTGTCAAAACACGCAACTTTGAAAAATGACGAAGCGCGAAGTAAGAGCCAAAAACAATGCCGGACCACATCATGTCGCCAGCAATGGTGTTTTGGAAGAACGGAATTGCCATTGTGTAGCAAAGCACTAAACCGGCCCATGTTTTTTCATACATCGGCGAGAAAACCCATACTGCAAAGTTCGTTGCAACAAAGAATACCGTTGAACTCGCAAGTGCAGTGCCAGCAATTCTTAAAACACCCAATTTCTTTTGCAAAAAGCCTCTAAAGACAATTGGAAATAACAAAGCTAAATAGACAACCATCATTGATTTTGAGGCAAACCAGTCAGGCGAAAGATAACCAAAAGCAAAGTAGTCGGTTAAAAGCATTACTGCAACAACCGCAACAACCGCCATGTATTTTTTCATAAAGATAAAACCGGCAAACAGTGCAATCGCAGCCATTGGTGTGAAATTCGGTGGATGTGGTAATAATCGACCAGCAACACCTAAGGCAATTAACACCGCCAAAATAACTAGATAGGTAAAACCTGAATTTAACTTGTGCTCTTGTGTACTCATAATAACTCCCTCCCTTAATTTATTAGATTGCTCAATATTACGCTAGAATGCAGTAAGAATCAAGCGAATAAATGTGTCAGCATCAAGGATAACATCTTGTGCGCCAACCATTGACATCTGGCCATTGACAAATAGAGCCCAATATGTGTTTCCAACTGCTTCAACACCAGCAAGAGAAACAATCATCGGCCCCCAGTCTGTGTCTTTGGTTTGCATAGCAACCAATTGGCTAATAGCTTCAATTGCATTAATACCAGCTTTAACTTGCTTAATTGCTGTCACTGTCACTTCATCACCATTAGTCACCACCAATGTAAATTGAACAGTATCTGAAGCAGCTACCTCTTCGGCTGCAAAGGCTGGTTGAATTGAAAATAGACCGATTAATAGAATTGCCAACAGGCGCATTTTAAGCTTCATTTTTTCTCCTTTAAGCAATGGAATGAATTACTACCAACAACCGTTTGCTGATTTCGAAAATTTTATATTAATAATTCCAAAAAGCAATATTTCAAAAATGATTTATTTGAATCTTTAAGATTGAATTTTTTGTTACTTAATAATGCAGCAAAACTAAAAAGGAAATTTCTTAGTGCCTAAGCCTGGCATTCCACCACCCATTTTTGAAAAATCAGGCATGCCACCTTCACCCTGCATTTGACTCATTTGTTCCATCATTTTTTTCATCTTGCCGCCGCCCATTTTTTTCATGCCTTTTTGCATTTTCTCAAACTGCTTTAACAGCTTGTTAACTTGCTGAACATTAGTACCAGAACCGTTTGCGATGCGTTGCTTACGAGAACCTTTAATCAAATTAATGTGTGTTCTTTCTTTAGGCGTCATTGAGTTAATAATAGCAACCATGTGAGCACTCTCACCATCGCTAATCACTTGATTTTTTATACTTTGTGGTAAATTACCCATCCCTGGTAACTTGTCCATTAAAGCACCCATACCACCCATCTGTTGCATTTGAGTGAGTTGGTCACGCATATCGATAAGATCAAAACGACCTTTGATGATTTTTTGCGCACTCTTCATTGCTTTCTTCTGATCAACCTTGCGGGATATCTCCTCGACCAAAGAAAGCACATCGCCCATGCCAAGCAATCGCGAGACAATTCGATCTGGATGGAATGGTTCAAGCGCATCGGTTTTTTCACCTACACCCAAGAACTTAATCGGTTTGCCAGTAATTTGTCTAACAGAGAGCGCCGCACCGCCGCGCGCATCACCATCGGTTTTTGTCAAAATAATGCCCGTCAGCGGTAATGCATCAGCAAAAGCCTTTGCCGTATGAGCGGCATCCTGACCTGTCATAGAGTCAACAACAAACAGGGTTTCAATTGGATTGACTTTTTGCTGCAAAGCCTGAATTTCAGCCATCATTTGCTCGTCAATATGCAAACGACCGGCAGTGTCTACCAATAACACATCATGGAATTGTCTTTGCGCGTGTTTTTTCGCCTCAGCAACAATTTTCTCTGGTTTGTCACTAATACTAGACGGAAAGAAATCTACCTCAACTTGTTCGGCAAGAATTTTAAGCTGCTCAATCGCAGCCGGTCGGTAGACGTCGGCACTAACAACCAATACTTTTTTCTTTTCACGCTCCTTTAAAAAGAGCGCAAGTTTTGCAATAGAGGTTGTTTTACCCGCGCCTTGCAGGCCGGCAACCATAACCACTGCAGGTGCCTGAGTCGCTAAGTTGAGGGGTTCGTTCTCACCACCAATAATCTGAGTAAGTTCAGATTCAACCAGTTTGATAAAAGCTTGTGATGGTGTTAAGCCTGCGCCAACTTTTAAGCCAAGCGCTTTTATTTGTACTTGATCAATAAAGGTCTTGATAACCTCCAGGGCAACATCAGCCTCTAATAATGAGCGTCTAACTTCACGAATTGCGTCTTTAATATTATCTTCAGAAAGCTTGCTTTTACCCTGTAAAGCCTTGAAACTATTAGAAAGACGATCGCTTAAATTATCAAACATTATGTTCTTATTGGACAAAATATCGTATTATATAGCTTTTGCATTATTGATAGTAATTGATGCCCTTTTTGATCATCATTCCCTTTGTTGCCTATCTACTTGTAGCGCTACTTTTAACGCGTTACTTTACCCAAGATAGTGGAACGCATCAACACAAAACACTGGCCAATATTCTGCTTTTATTGGCCTGCGTTTCTCACGCCTATTTGTTAAGTGATTTATGGCAAGTTGAGGGGGTTTTCTTTGGTCTTGCAAGCAGTGTTTCTTTTGTTGCTTGGGTTGTCGCAGCGCTTTTATTTGTGACATCCTTAAGCAAGCCGATTCACGCACTGGGTATTATCGTTTACCCACTTGCAGCGCTCGCCCTACTTTTCTCACTGGCTTTCCCTGATACGCAAAACAAACTAATAGAAGTCTCAATTGCGGCACACGTTTTCCTCTCAATTAGCGCCTACGCCCTTTTGGCGATAGCCGTTTGCCAATCAGTGCTATTGAATATTCAAGAAAGACTGCTGCACGAACATCAAATAAACAACTTTATTAACAAGCTGCCGCCACTGCAAACAATGGAAGACTTTTTATTCCAAACTTTAAAAATGGGCTGCTTTTTATTAACCCTTTCTTTGATTTCCGGCTTTCTATTTATTGACGACTTCTTTACTCAACAACTCAGTGCAAAAATACTTTTATCGCTGATTGCTTGGGCAATTTTTGTTGGCCTAGTGATTGGTCACAAAATATTCGGCTGGCGTGGAAAACACGCTACACTAGCCACACAGATTGGCTTTGCAGTGCTTGTTATAGCATACTTCGGGACTAAGTTTGTTTTGGAGCGTCTACTGTCTTAAAGGCATCAAAATACCCTAAACACTCGAACAATTAACAATTAACAATTAACAATTAACAATTAACAATTAACAATTAACAATTAACAATTAACAATTAACAATTAACAATTAACAATTAACAATTGTGATTATTGTTGTTCGTACCAAGGCTTTAAGAAAACGAAAAAGGCCTTTATAAATCATAAACGACTTTATTGAGGCTTTCTTTATAACGCAGGTATGAACAAGCAAGCAACCCTGTTAGTCTATGTGTAGGACTGCAAGAAACGCTTCTTGTGGGATATCCACTCGACCAATAGAACGCATCCGTTTTTTACCTTTCTTTTGCTTTTCTAGCAGCTTACGTTTTCTCGAGATATCACCACCATAACACTTGGCAGTTACGTTTTTTCTTAAAGCCTTAACATTGGTACGTGAGATGATTTTTGAACCGATACAGGCTTGGATAGCAACATCAAACATTTGCCTAGGAATAAGCTCTTTCATTTTCGCCGCAATCTCACGCCCCTTGTAGGCAGAGTTATCACGATGGATAATTAACGCCAAAGCATCAACCGGCTCATCATTAATGAGAATATCTAGACGAATTAAATCGGATGGCTGGTAGCGTTCAAAATGATAATCCATGGAAGCAAAGCCGCGCGAAACAGACTTTAATCGATCAAAGAAATCGAGCACCACTTCATTGAGCGGCAGTTCATAAACAATAGATACTTGACGACCCATGTACTGAATGTTCTTTTGCACGCCGCGCTTGTCTACACAAAGACTAATCACCGGCCCAACATATTCATTCGTAACCAAAATATTGGCAGTGATGATTGGCTCTCTAAATTCTGCAATGCCTTGAATTGAAGGCAATTTTGAAGGACTGTCTACTCGATGAATTTTGCCTTTAGTGTCCATAATTTCATAGACAACAGTGGGTGCCGTGGTAATTAAGTCTAAGTCGTATTCACGCTCTAAACGCTCTTGCACAATCTCCATGTGCAGTAGACCCAAAAACCCAATACGAAAACCAGAACCCAGCGCATCGGAATTCTCTGGTTCATATTGCAGTGCGGCGTCATTGAGTCGTAGTTTCGCTAGCGCGTCTCTAAACTTTTCGTAGTCTTCACCAGAGGTCGGGAACAGGCCAGCAAACACCCGCGGTTGTATCGGTTTAAAACCTTCAAGCGGCTCATTAACAGGGTTTTTACTGCTGGTAATTGTGTCACCGACCGGTGCACCATCAATGTTTTTAATGCTGGCTATCAGGTAGCCTACCTCACCAGCTTTCAGGCTTTCTATTTTGGTGCGTTTAGGAGTGAAAACGCCGACCTCGTCCACCGAGTGTTCGTTGCCGTTAGAAAATATTTTGATTTTAGTTTTGGCGCGGATTTCACCATCAATCACACGAATTAGTGACACAACCCCTAAATAGTTATCAAACCAAGAATCGATAATCAAAGCTTTGATTGGTGCATCAATTGTGCCTTGAGGTGCGGGAATTTTTTCAACGATTTGCTCTAAAATGTCTTCAATACCAATACCAGACTTGGCGCTTGCGTGAACGGCATCGTGCGCCTCAACACCAATGACATCTTCAATTTCATCAACCACCCTTTCAGGATCTGCAGCCGGAAGATCAATTTTGTTAAGTACCGCAACCACTTCAAGGCCTTGATCAAGAGCTGTATAACAGTTTGCCACCGTTTGCGCCTCCACACCTTGAGAAGCATCAACAATTAGTAGCGCACCCTCACAAGCCGACAACGAGCGCGAGACTTCATAAGAAAAATCCACATGTCCTGGTGTATCAATAAAATTAAGCTGGTAGGTCTCACCATTTTTGGCATTGTAATCCAACGTCACACTTTGTGACTTAATGGTAATGCCTCGTTCTTTCTCAATATCCATCGAATCCAAAACTTGAGACGACATCTCACGATCACTCAAGCCCCCGCAATGCTGAATAAAGCGGTCGGCAATCGTTGATTTACCGTGATCAATGTGAGCAATGATAGAAAAATTTCGGATATTTTGCATATCGGTGATAAAATGAATCTTTGAGATTAGCAACGGGACATTATACAGTCAATGAATAAAGTGAAGCCAATTACCTGTGTCGCCACAAGCGACCTTGAGGTGCAAATTCCGGACAATCAGGGGCGCAATATTGTGCTTTACTTTTATCCAAAGGACGACACCCCTGGATGTACTATTGAGGGTCAAGACTTTACTAGGCTCAACCAACAGTTTATTGACAACAATACAGTTGTTTACGGCGTCTCCAGAGAGTCAATCGCCTCTCACGACAAGTTTATCTGCAAATACGATTTTAACTTTGACCTTATTTCCGACCCTGACGAAGTGCTTTGCAATCAATTTGGTGTTATTCAGCTGAAAAAACTTTATGGCAAAGAATACATGGGCATTGTTCGCTCAACGTTTATCATCAGCCCCGAGGGTGATATCCTTAAACATTGGGACAAGGTCAGAGTTAAAGGACACGCAGAAGAAGTATTGGAAACTATTAAAGCATTATGATAAACGTTGATTACGATGAAGTCGAAAAATTTGCCTCATTGGCTGCACGCTGGTGGGATAAAAACTCTGAATTCAAGCCACTGCACGACATCAATCCACTACGCCTGGGCTACATTAAGGAGCGCTGCGGTGGCTCTCTGAGCGGCAAACGCATTCTTGATGTTGGCTGTGGTGGTGGCATTCTTACGGAAGCATTGGCACTCGAAGGTGCTGAAGTTGTTGGTATAGACCTTGCTGAGGCGAGTCTAGAGGTGGCTAAATTGCATTTACTGGAATCAGGCCTAGATGTCACTTACCAAATGATCCCCGTGGAAGAATTGGCAGAAAGTGAGGGGGAGTCTTTTGATGTTGTTACTTGTCTTGAAATGTTAGAGCACGTGCCTGACCCAAGTTCAATTGTGAGAGCTTGTTCAGCACTTGTTAAGCCCAAAGGTAAAGCGTTCTTTTCAACCATTAATCGCAACCCAAAATCGTATTTTTTTGCCATTGTTGGCGCGGAATACATTCTCAACCTGCTACCCAAGGGCACGCATCATTACGAGAAGTTTATCAAACCTAGCGAGATTGACACTTGGGCAAGACATTGCGATTTATCCATTCAATCAATGATTGGCATGACTTACAACCCGATTACCAAAAAATATAAACTTGAAAAGGATGTTAGTGTTAATTACTTAAGCTATTATCAGAAAACATAGAGGCAAAACCCCATGAATAGAGCGGCTCAATTCAGGGGGTTTTTAATATTTCTGTTAATCCATAAACCTGAAATACGAAATATACCCCAGTCGGTATTTATTCGGCTGATATTAAATAATTCCACTTAAACCTCGGTTATATTGACTTCTCTCTCAGTGATATCAGCAACCATAACCAATACCGTAATACCTTTGGAATCAGCCTGTTCTATTGGTTTAAAACCGTATCGGGCGTACAATCCACCGGCAAGATCTTCAGTTTGAAGATAAAGTTTTTCGATGCCTGCTTTGCGAGCCCTTGAAATGACTTCTAATACCAGTTTGGAAGCCACGCCTTTACCACGATGATCCGCAGCAACGTAGACACCACCCATCCAAAATTCGAATTGCGGATAGATGTCCATCTCTCTTGTTTTTAGTTCGGCAGCGCCGATTAATTCACCACTGTCTTTGGCCAGCACCAGCATCGGCGCAGTTTCCCGGTTTGTCGCTGCGGATACTTTTTCCAGCACAACGTCTTTGTTATATCGTCCGGTATCTGCGCACCATTCATTAAAATACCATGTCGCTACTGTTTCTGCTGCACCGGGATCGTCGGCTAAAAGTGATAATTCCATTAAAACTCCTTAAACTCGCCACACAGACATGACCCTTTGTATTTACCCATGTTTTAATTCCCGGTTGTCATTTTGTGTTTTTGCGAGTATCACGTATTTGTAACCGATACTTCAATGGCATGAAGCATGGATTTTGCAAATGAGCGCATTGTCAGCAGAACAAATGAATCGTAACCATCACGATAGATGATAGTACCAATATGCTCCATCACCGTGCGCGACACACTGCCCAAAGTAAACACGTATGGGTCCAAATCCAACGGACAAATACGCTCAAGTACATCACGGCTTCTCTCACCACTCACACGAATCATCACCCAAGTGTCAGACTGATCAGTGAAGTATGCTGCTGGCGCATTAAACGTATCTTTGATATAGGCCTCGGCATTGTCTTTCTCATAAGCAAAATAGACCATAAGCTGGCTGTCTTGTAAACGCCAAAGGGTAATTGAAGAATCTGAAGACCGCGTTGACTGTCCCATTGCCGGCACAGACAAACCACAAGACTTACTTATTGCGGCTTCAATTTCATCAGCCTTGCCATTTGGCATGGCAATCATCACCAATGATTGATCGACTACCTCGGCGACAGTCACACCATCAAACTCATGCTCAACACCACCTAGTGGCGAATCTTTTGTTAGTACATAATCAGACACGTAAACGCTCCCCTTCTGGATCATAGAAGTGCGGGCTACAAATTTCAACCTCTACATCACTTTCTCTTATTAAATCGACTGCACGGACATTCTCACCTTTACGGCTATGACCGTTCTTGATAAACCCCAGACCTATATAATGACCTAAAATTGGAGAATAGACAGATGACGAAATCCAACCCAGATCATTGTCAGTTGTTGGCTTATCACGCAAGTTCAGTAGGTGTGCGCCAGCAAGTGAGTGCCCTGCATCCATTAAAGCACTCTTATTAACTGGCTTAAAACCAACCATCTGCATACGGTCATCACGCTGAAGATCTTCACGCAGACCTAGTGTATAGCCGATAAAGTCCTTCTTACCAGAAACCATGCCACCCATGCCCAGGTCATAAGCGCTTGTCTGGCCGTTAAGCTCAGGACCAGCAGCGTGGCCTTTCTCAATGCGCATCACACCCAGCGCTTCTGTACCGTAAGGGATGACATTGAACTCTTCGCCTGCCTCCATTAACACACGAATGAGCGAGTCACCATAGCGTGCCTGAACAGCAATCTCATATGCTAACTCCCCAGAGAACGATATTCTAAAGAGTCTCGCGGGGGTGCCGCCACAGATTTTAATTTCACCTGCGCCCATGTAGGGAAATGCTTCGTTCGAAATATCGTGCTCAGGATCAACAATTTTCTGTAACAATTTACGAGAGTTTGGTCCCGCAACGGCGTACTGTGCATACTGCTCAGTAACAGAAATCATATGAACATCTAAATCAGGCCATAAGCACTGATGACAGAACTGCATATGACGATAAACATTAACCGCATTAGCTGTGGTTGTTGTCATCACGAAATGATTCTCAGACAATCTCGCTGTCGTGCCATCGTCCATTGCTATACCGTCTTCACGAAGCATTAGGCCGTAACGTGTTTTACCAACTGGTACTTTAGCAAAAGCATTGACATAAAGTCTGTTTAGGAATTCAGAAACACCCGTTCCTTTAAGGTCAATCTTACCTAACGTTGTTACATCACAGATACCCACAGATTTACGTGTTTGTCTAACTTCACGATCCACTGAATCACGCCAGAATGTTTCACCCGGCTGAGGGAACCACTGCGAACGATACCACATGCCCACCTCAACAAAAATAGCATTTTGCTCTTCAGACCATTTGTGCGTCGGTGTGTAGCGGGTTGGATAGAACTCCATACCACGTCTTCTACCCGCAAATGCACCCATAGCAACTGGGTTGTATGGCGGACGGAAAATAGTCGTACCCGTTTCTTCAATGGTTTGATCCATGTTATCGGCCATGATACCAATCGCCAGAACGTTAGCTGTCTTACCTTGGTCAGTTGCCATGCCAAGTGTTGTATAGCGCTTAACGTGCTCAACAGATTTAAAGCCTTCCTGGTTTGCAAGCTTAATGTCTTTGACGGTTACGTCGTTTTGATAGTCAACCCAAGCGCGGTTTTTGCCACTTGGAACACCCCATTTCGCTGTAACGTTGTAAGCAACCGATGCTGTCGTAGCTGGCTTAGAATCGCTAGTTTTAAAACCAAGATCCGCCGCAACAACATTGCCTTCGTTATGACCTTCAACAATCGCATCAGAAAGCACCATTGTGCCTTTAGCGCGACCGGCAACCGACATACCGACCGGCACAGAGCTGTCTGGCAAGAATGTTACAAGCTCTTCATTCCACTTAGGAATACCACGATGGTGGCAAGTTAAATGAAGGTTTGGATTCCAACCACCAGAAACGGCTAGCGTATCTGTTGGGATTGTTTTGCCATTTGAAAGCATAATTGACTTAATCACACGTCGACCTTTAGTATCAGTAACGTCGGTACCCATAAAAATCTCAGCACCTTCGATTGACATCACTGGATCTATTGAACGTGAATCAATCACTGCCACAACTTTAACACCCTTATCGGTCAAATCTTTAGCTGTTTGCCAGCCATCGTCATTGTTCGTGTAAACACTCACTCTTTGACCGGTGGCAACCGCAAATCTGTTTAGATAAGTTCTAACAGCACTTGCCATCATAATGCCTGGACGGTCATTATTACCAAAGGCAATGGCTCTTTCGGTTGCACCCGCACAAAGAATCGTGCGTTTTGTGTATATGCGCCAGTTAACTTGACGTGGCTTACTACTGTCAGCTCTTGCCTCGTCTGCTCTATTTTCGATCGCACCGTAAATACCGTGATCGTAAGCACCGAAAATAGTTGTGTCAGCCATCAGTGTAACGTTGTCCATCGCAGCCAGTTTTGTAACTGCTTGCTTAGCCCACTCACTACCAGCAATACCATTAATCTCGTTAGTTTCCGAATTTAATCGGCCACCCATCACAAAATCCTCATCGGCCAGAATCACTCTAGCGCCAGATTCAGCTGCTGTTAATGCAGCAGAAAGACCAGTAGCGCCCGCACCAATGACTAGGATGTCGCAATAGCGAAAACCCTTGTCGTAAGTGTCTGGATCTTCAAGCATAGAAAGCTTACCTAGGCCGGCAGAGTGACGAATTGCAGGCTCGTAGACTTTTTCCCAGAAGGCTTTTGGCCACATGAAGGTCTTATAGTAAAAACCCGCACTTAGGAATGGTGAGAAGAAATCAGTAATCGCCATAAAGTCGAAGCCTAGAGGGCCTCTATGATTCTGACTGTTAGCTTCTAAGCCGTTATATAATTGTGTAATCGTTGCACGTGTATGTGGCTCGTTATAAGCACCGCGACAGATCTCCCTGATGTCATTTGGCTCTTCTGAACCCCCCGCTACGTTGCCTCC
>ERZ813253.229-NODE-229-length-22026-cov-11.883328_pt1 | contig 22026 bp, 23 predicted proteins | sample MGYA00520893_ERZ813253 | MGnify/ENA primary metagenome ERZ813253 (study PRJEB31669, sample SAMD00080414) | marine metagenome | biome: oceanic hadal pelagic zone biome; feature: marine hadalpelagic zone; material: sea water | place: Pacific Ocean:Izu-Bonin Trench...
AATGGCAGAAAACTGTGGAGACCTGGGGAATGGCTGTGCAGGTGACCTCAATGGCGATGGTGGATATAATGTACTGGATATCGTAACCCTGGCTAACTGTGTACTGGCTGATAATTGTGGTTAAATTATGGTGAAAAAATCACAATTTAAATTCCCCTCTCAAGGGAGAAATTTATCGGTTTCCATTCATTGATCTAAATACCCCATTATATTTTAACCGGGCAGTATAAATAAAAAAGGGCGATAATTCGCCCTTTTTATATGTAGTCTTAAATATTTACTAATCCAATTCGTCTAAAACAATTTGAGATAAATTGAAATAGTCCTTACAGGAAAACTGAAAGGTTGAATGCTGATAATCACCGTGATCATTTATGCTGTAATTTTTTTCATACTCATCCTGATTAGAAATAATTTGTTTCAAAGCATAAATAAAATGATCCACATCATCTTTGGTATTATATAGTCCAAAACTTACCCGAACCATACCCATCCAGGGTTCGGTATGCCAATCGGTAATCTGTTTTGCACGGGCCTCATTAATTTGAATATGGTGCGTTAATTCCAACATTTTTTCAACATAGGGATGAGCACAGAAACACTCATTTCTAACGGCAATATTAAAGTAGTCATTTAAAATTGCAGCCACCAGTCCATGATTCAAATTTTTCATATTAAAAGAGATAGTACCAGCCCGGGGGCAGGTTTTCATGCAGGTTTCACCATATATCACCACTTCTGGTATTTTCAGCATTTCTTCCAGGCAATAATGGGTTAACCGGGTGTCCTCTTCCAGCACATTTTCCATTCCAATTTGATCTAAAACATGGATGGCAGCTCCCAGGGTGATTGCACCAAGAATATTTTGTGTGCCGGCCTCTTCCCTGTCAGGGAATTTATTGGTTACATAATAGCGTTCAGGAAACACCCTGTCAACCATTCCCCCACCCACTTCTTCAGGTTCAATTTTTTCCATGAGATCTTTCCGGACGATTACCACTCCCGGTGATCCAGGGGCGTAGGTTTTATGACCGGAGAAAATAAGAGCATCTACATCCATAGCAGGGTCGGAATGACCACTCATAAAAATGGGCACATGAGCCGCCATTTGGGCTGCATCCACAACCACATAAGCTCCATAATGATGGGCTAACTTTGCCACCTCGTTTATGGGGTTGATTATTCCGGTTACATTGCTGATTCCCGTAACCGAAACATAATTTACGCGTCCCTCATATTCTGCCAAATAATGGTCTAACAGGTCCAGATCCACACAGCCCATCTTCGACTCATGGGTATCAACAGGGATATGAATCACATGCCCGCCATGTTTCCGGTGGGGAAGGTCATTGGAATGATGTTCCATAATGGATACCAGCACCACATCCTTTTTGGGTTGGAGATGATTGAAAACACGTGCGATTCTGTTCATACCGGAAGTGGTACCGCTGCCGGTGAAAAAGCAGGTGTAATATTCAGGATCTGCCTGGACAAATTGCAATATTTTTTCATGTACCCAGGTATAGGTTTTGGTGGCAATTTTTGCACTGAAGTGCATGAGCGAATGAGTATTGGAGTAATGTTGAAGAAATTTTTCACCCGTTCGATGTGCAATTCCCATCATCAGAGTGGATGCCGTAGAATCCAGGTAAATCCGCCGGGTTATTTCTCCAGTTGCAATTTGATAATTTGTTTCCAATCCCAGAAAATCATTCTGGACTTTTTCAAATAAGTTTGTATTTATGTTTTCTTTTAATTCGGGTATTAGTATATCAGTTTCCATGGGTGAAGTTTATGGAATATATGTTATTTCTTCTCAATAAAGATTAATCGTTATTTATATGATCAGTAATTATAGCATCCAGCTGTTTCTTTAAAAGATTGGTCATTGTAAATTTAGATTTCCACCCCTCCCAATAGCAGGAGAGCAATCCAATACCTGTGGATGAAATAAAGGCTTCTTCCATTTCATTAATGGAATCAAATGGAATAGAATCTTCAACTACTGATAATCCAATTTGTGGTGCGAGGTCCATAATTGTATCCCGCATTACCCCTGGCAGTACACCCAAATTAAGGCCTGGAGTAATTAATGTTTTTCCCTTAATAAAGAATATATTTCTAATGGCGCATTCTGTTATAATTTTGTCTCGATTATAAAATACAGGTTCAAAAGCACCTGCTTTTTCAGCATCTTTTTTTGCCAGCATATTGCCTATATAATTCAGTGATTTAATAGCCGGATGAAATCGTATTAAAGGGTACTTCTCCTCAGAATAAAACAATACCTTAACAGGCTCACCCGGGTTTTTTGTAAAGGGTCGCATAGTAATATAGAAATTTGGGGTTCCGGAATAATTCCAGGGGGTTCCTGTTATTTCTCCCCTGGTGACCATTAACCTCAGTAAGCCTGAGGTGAAATGATTTTGCTTAATCATTTCCTCCAAAATGGATATTATTTCAGTATTTGATTTGTGAAACTCAATCTGGATAATGTTTAAACCAGAGTGGAGTCGTTTCAGGTGTTTTTCCGGTTTGAAAAGCCTGCCGTTTTGAAAGCGGATTGTTTCAAATAAACCATCACCGCGCTGGAACCCTCCATCACTGAAAGAAACCTTCGAATTAGAGGCAGACAGCCACTCACCATTAATATAATTGATAATTTCTTTCATTAATGATTTGAAATCAGGATCTCGTTTTTATAATTAAGCGATTGCGGTTGAAATTCATGGCAGAAAGGTTTGAGAATTGCCCCTTTTTGCTGTGCTTCCTGCCATTCTTCCAGAGAATTGGAGTCCCAAACTATTCCACCACCAACGGGATAGATTCCCATATTATTCTGGATGGTCATAGTCCGGATGGCGATGTTGAAATCCATATCTCCATTGGGTTGAATAAAGCCCAAGCTGCCGGTATAGACACCGCGCTGATAACCCTCCAATGAATCAATAATTTCCATGGATTTTTCCTTAGGAGCTCCGGTAATAGACCCGCCTGGGAATAGGGCTTTAAAAATATCAATTTCTTTCACTGATTTATGCAATCTACCATATACCCTTGAAACCATATGATGCACCGTTTCAAAGGACTGAATGTCATATAAGCTATCCACATTTACAGAGCCAAATTCACAGACCTTGCCAATATCATTTCGGATAAGATCTACAATCATCAGGTGTTCAGCTCTATCCTTTTCACTTTGAAAAAGTTCTTCAGCAAGACGCTCATCAATGACCATATCATTTGATCGGGGGCGGGTACCCTTCATTGGAAAGGATTCAATGGTGTCATCTGAAGTATGGAAAAACCGCTCAGGGCTGAAACTCAATATCTGAAAATCCTCCAGGTTAAGATACATCCCATAATGAGGGTGTACACTTTCCCGCATTGAACAATAAATTTCGAAAGGATCGCCACTCAACCCATATTGCTTGGGCTGTGTATAATTAACCTGATAACTGTCACCGTTTCTGAGCGACGTTTTTATAGTGCTGATTGCATTTTGATATTCGTGCGGGGATGGAATATCTTTTTTAAGCTGTAAGAAAGAAGATGCAGCTGGTTCAGTTTCAGTTAAACTGTAAGGAATGACCTGTTTGGGTTTACCAAACCATAAAAGAGGTTGCTGAGAAACTGGTTTTTTAAAGGGAATATGGGGAAATAAATAATTTTTAAAATCGTAAGATATAAACCCCACTGCTGAAAGGATATCGGAATCTGCTTTCCATTTATCAAGCGTTTTTTGCCATAATTCTAAAGGTGGTAAATCAGAATACTCGCCATTTATTTGGGCAATACCATTGTTATTTATTGAAAAGCTCTCTTCAAATCCCCAAATGGCAAACCGCTGGGAAGAAGCATCCCAATGATCAACTAGGGCATCAGGGTTTCCGAATTTTTCTATTAAATGATGCAGATCAGTCATGTTTTTTTTCAAGCGGCGATTTATGTACCATGCCAAAGCTAGTAAAGTTAAAAATACGGGGGGATGGAATAGCATAAGAAAACACACGATTTTCTTTTAAAAATTGTGAAAGCCCAATTTCCTTTATGAGAGCAAGTGGGACTTTTTTCCTATTTCCATTAATTGATCTTAAAATTGATGGAAGTTTTGGAGGGGTCCACCCCAAGGTTTTACCAAATAAATTCAACAACTGCAGGACCACATCTTCATCCCAATCCGGGTTAAATTGAAATTGTTTACTACTAATGTTAAGATGTTTACTTCTCAATTTACTCTTTCCGGAAACCGCCTGCATTGATTGAAAAAGGGGGTACAAATATTCATCAATCTGTTTTTCGAAGGCTTTTGTGTTTACTCCTTGAAATAACCAATTCCAGTTGTAATCGGGTAATAACTTTTGCCATTTTTTAGAATTTTCCGGGTACCATTGATACTTCAGCCAGGCAGCATCACTATTGAGCACCAATAGACGATCCAACATCTCATGCTTAGTTTCTATATTATGCAGCCAAAGTAAATAAATCAGAGTTGAAAATGGAAATTTCCTTTGAAAATCCCCCGCTGTTATCTCCGCCAGGATATTCGGGTTACAGGAGGATTGGAATCCCGGCTGAATTTCACCGGAAATGGAAACTATATGTCCACCAATGGCTTTGCCCTGTTTGGGCAGGATGTTTAAATCCACCCAAATCAAATTCTGTTTTTCCTGAATTCCTTTTTCAGTAATCCAAATGGTATTGAGATCATAATATCCTTCCAGCTGCCAATTGAGATGGTGATGCAGAAAAGATGCACAGATTAATCCGTCATAATCTGCTGAAATAATCATGGAGAGATTCTTTTTCCTGAGCCAGGGGAATTGTGAAAACAATTCATTCTGCTGAAAAACCATAGGGAAAGATTAAGAGAATCCTGTTAAATTATTAGAAGTATTTTCACCAAATTAATTAATAACCCGAAAAGGAGTACCATGAAAAAAATCATTCAATCGTTTTTACCCATTTTCATATTAAGCTCTCAGGTTTTTGCTATTGCAGGCTTTGGACTACAGGTGGGACAAAGTACGTTTTCTGTGGATAAATCTACTAGTCCACTTTTGATAGATAATCCCGCCGGTGGAGATCAATTAAATGTTGGTAGTTTTACCCAAAACAGTTTTAGTAATGGATATGGTGTAGGTGGGTATCTGTACATTGATGCAATCCCTGTAATTGACATTGATATTGAAGGGAGTATTATGGGATCTTTGTATGACTTTTCATTTGCTAATGTTGTCGATACAGTTGATCAACAATTTGGATGGGGAGCAGCTTCAGGGTATATAACTTTACAGAAAAAAATCTTTAAGTTAAACATTCCATTATTAGCTAAAGCTAAATTATCGGCAGGAGTTGGTATTAATAAACATACATCTACCCCCATGATAGACCAAAGGATGTTAGAAGCAGTAATTTCAGGCGGGGATTTAGAAAATGGCAATTTAGATACTGACGAATTAATTACATATTTAGATAATAATAAAATATCTGCAAGTGGTTTTCATATTCAGGCAGGGTTACAGTTTAAGTTGCTCATGCTTGATTCGTTTCTATTTTACAGACAAGTAATTGTAGATGATGTAATTCCTGGTGCTAAAGGATTTAGCAGTCTCAATCTGAGATTAGGAATGGGTTTCTAATAATTCTTTCGGAATATAAAAAACAGCGAATTTGTTAGAATTATCTATCTTTACTTGATACATCAGGTTACTTATTTATATTATGTTCTCTTCTTTATTAGTCTGTAAATTTTAATCAATATAATGTTAAATAAATGGATCATATTATTTTTACTTGGGAGCCTTCCGTTTGGACAGGATGTCATTGGTGATGGGCTCTATGAGGATGAACTGATTGATTTTCTCCAAGAAAATTACAAAACAAGTACCACTCTAGGCTATACGATGGCTAGAGATACTATGTATCTACGAATTGACCGTATAGATGGGCAAGTAAAAGGTATATACACTAATTATTCACTAACACTTCCTGATGGAGTAGACCCCAGTGCTCACTTATATCAAAATGGTAGTAATAATGGTATTAATTGTGAACATGTTTGGCCCCAGAGTCTGTATGAAGGTGGTGAACCCATTAAAAGTGATATGCATGCTCTCAGACCCTGTAAAAATAATGTAAATACTTCTCGGGGAAATAAACCTTTTGGTGAAAACCCCGATTCTCAAACGGATACCTGGTATTGGCTGAGCCAGAGTCAAACATCAATTCCCACCAGCAATATTGATGAATATAGCGAGTCGGAAACGGAATATTTTGAGCCCCGTGAAGATAGAAAGGGAGATATTGCCCGAACGATGTTTTACTTTTATACCATGTATTCTGAAGTTGCAGATGGTGCCTTTTTTGAAGGGCAGAAAGAAGTCCTGAAAACCTGGCATGAACTGGATTCTGCGGACGAAGAAGAAATCATACGTACCTGGCAGATTGCTTTCTACCAGCAGAATAAGCCTAATCCCTTTATCCTGGATGAAACCCTCATTGAGCGGGCCTATTTTTATGATGGAATTTTGATTGGAGATTTAAATGAAGATGGTTTATTAAATATTCTTGATCTTGTTATGCTTGTAAATATCATTTTGTATGATGAAAATGGAAGTCCAGCAGCCGATGTGAATGGGGATGGCGCTTACAATGTGCTGGATGTAGTAATGCTGGCAAATATTATCTTATCCCAAAATTAGTCCAACCAGTTTTACCCCAAATCACTTTAACTTAATTGCTCAAATTCAGGAGATATTCAATGTATAAATACCTAAGCATGATCTTGGTAATAACACTAATTTCATGCAACAAGCCATACTCTAAAGAGAAAGAAGTTGTAGAAGAAGTTTCAAAACTAACCATTAATGAACCGGTAGTGGGAGTAGAAGTTACCACTGAATCCGGATTGAAATATATTGACAACGTTTTGGGTACAGGCGATTTACCAAAAGCCGGGGATAAAGTCAAAGTACATTATACAGGCACCCTGGAAGATGGTACAAAGTTTGACAGTTCACATGACCGAAATAAACCCTTTGAATTTAGTTTGGGTCTCGGTCAAGTCATTAAGGGTTGGGATGAAGGGATTGCCACTATGAAACCCGGTGGAAAGAGGAAGCTGATTATTCCATCTGAATTGGGATATGGTGAGCGGGGATCCGGGAAATTAATTCCATCTGGAGCAACTCTAATTTTTGATGTAGAGCTTCTGGAAATTATTGTAGCATTTGTAGATACCGATTTTTTATTACCCGGCAGGGAGGATAATACGGAATCAGGATTGCGAATGATTATCCATAAAGAGGGCAATGGAGAAAAACCTCGTGCCGGACAAACCGTTTCCGTTCATTATACTGGTTTATTAGAAACAGGTAAAAAGTTTGATAGCTCCCATGATCGTGGTAGACCATTTAAGTTTCCACTTGGTCAAGGGCGTGTGATAAAAGGGTGGGATGAAGCCATCGCACTCATGAGTAAAGGGGAAAAACGCACATTGGTAATTCCGCCCGAGCTTGGATATGGCAGCCAGGATAAGCGCAGAATCCCTCCCAATTCTACTCTCATATTTGAAGTTGAACTGGTTGATTTCCAATAATGAATACACACCAAAGCAAATATTATTTATTATCCGTTCTACTTTTTATGGGATGCCAAAGTTCGAGTTATAATTGGTATAGTGGTAATTTTGAAGAAGCCAAAACTGTAGTGGGTTCTAAATTAATACTACTGGATTTTTACACCGAAACCTGACCAGCATGTGTTCAGCTGGATGCTGATACTTTTACAGATTCTCATGTGAAAGCATTTTCTGATGCAAATCTAATTAGTATAAAAATGGATGCAAATAAAGAGGAAGCCCGCAAAGTATTTGATGAGTATAAATGTAAAGGTGTTCCCCATTTACTATTTGTAGATAACAAAGGGAATGAAGTTGACCGAATAATTGGTTATCTGCCGCCCAGTGAATATTTGGCACGAATTCAGGATATCAGAAACAACAAATATACCCTTAATGATTATTTGGCTCAGTACGAAAATGGGAATGCTAATGCAGAATTGATTGCGGGAATTGCCATGAAATATGAGGATAGGGGCGACTCTGATAATGCCAAGGAATTTTATAAAATCCTCATTAAGGATTACCCGGATCCAACCTCAGAATATTATCAGCGGGGCACTTATTTTCTGGCAAGTGATGCCTTTAAAAATGGAATTCCGATGGCATTGAATGCCTATATCGTATCCTTCCCCGATTCTCCCTTTATTGAAGAAGCCTTTTATACCATGGCCTATCATTTTGCGGATAAAGAAATGAGGGAGGACGAATTAAAAGTATATGCCCAAATGTTAAGTCATTTTCCAGATAATACTGGAATATTAAATTCCTATGCCTGGCGCATGGCAGAGATAGAAATAAACCTGGAAGATGCTTTGGTAAAAGTAAAACGGGCAGTGAAATTATCAGAGGATGACCCCAATAGCCAGGCAAATATTATCGATACAGAAGCAGAAGTATTATGGAAACTCAAGCGCTTTGATGCCGCTATTGAAGCCATTGAAAGAGCCATCATAATTGATGGTGAGAATCAATATTTCAAGGATCAAAAAGAGAAATTTATTCAGTCCAAAAAAGAAACAGGTCAACCGGTATAAATTTCATCCCCATTATCCTTCCGGTCTTGTAAATTCTTCTATCTTTCTATCTGGGAGGGATAAGTAAATTTTAGAATTATCATCTACCGTAATTCCCAACGCTGAGTCGGGGATTTCGTAGTAACTATTATCATATTCAAGTTTACTGCTTACAGTAAACAGGATATTATTATTTGTCCTATCTGTGCCTAATAACAGAAATTCCATTTTATCAGGGTCATAATCCAGGGCAAAGACACCACTATTATTTAAATGCTCCCAAATCACCACTGTATCTTTTACAGTACTGAAATCATTATCCACAGTGAGATAGCGCCACCTGTAAAGGGTGGAATCATCCTTATGACGATAAAGAACCACCAGGTTGTTATCAGCCCAGGTTATTCCCCTTCCGCCCCAGTACATAAAAGTGGTGGTGGTATCGGCTGTATTTTCAGGAAAATAATCTGATTTAAACCAGAAAATGTCTCCCACCGGAGAAATTTTTAAAATATAATCCGTATAGCGGGGTTGGAAATAGAGATTTATGCCGTCATTCGCCGAAGCCAGATATCCCTGCCCATTTAATTCTAAATCAAACCGATTAACTGGAAATGAAGTAGAATCAATTTTATAAAGATTAATCTGTGGACCTGAATTGGTGGATAAATCCAAATTGGTTGTATAGAAATAGCCTTTGAGGTAGGTGATATCAGCGATGGGGTCTGTAGCTGTATGTTTGCTGGTATCCACTTCCAATCCATTTTGGCAGGACAGAATTAGAAGAGTTAATAATACGGTTAACAATTGATTTTTCATAAATACCCCCTGAGAATAAAGAAATAATTTACAGATATTTCAATTATTTTCATAAATAATCCGTATTCCATCCAGGGTGAGGTTTGGCAAATAATTATGTTCTGTTTTAAGATGAGGGGAAATCAATCCTCCAAATCCACCGGTGACAATTTTATTACAATCATCCCAATTCATTTCACCCATAATTCGTGTAAACATTCCATCTACCACATCAATGGCGCCCAGCATTATTCCGGACTGCAAGTTACTTTCGGTGCTTTTCCCCACTACTAATTCAGGTACCGAAAAAGCTGTCTCTTTTAAGAGGGCTGCCTTTTGGATGAGGTTATGAGCCGCCACTTCAATTCCGGGGGCAATAGCACCGCCGATGAAAGCACCCTTTTCATCTACAACATCATAATTGGTGGCAGACCCAATATCCCCCACAATAGCAGGAGTTCCCACCAATATTTCAGCAGCAGCTACATTACAGATCCGGTCAACTCCCACATCCTTGGGAGTATCAACTAATAGTTTCACTCCAGAATTTTGGTAGGTGATGATATGTACGTCAATCTGAAATAAATTTTGGATGGATTCAATATATACCTGCGTCAGGTCAGGTACTACCGAACTGATGGCGGATTCAGTAATATCAAACTCCTTCAAAGTAGAAAACTGATTCCAGAAATCCAGGATGGAGGGTAGCCTTAGGGTATGCACCCATTTTTTACCATCGTAAACACCGCAGGTGACATTGGTATTCCCAATATCTACAGCTAATATCATTATAAAACCACCATCCCGCTGGGAAAGGTTTGAGTTTTCCCATTTATCTGAATTTCGGCATGCCCCAGTGATGATATCCCCTGAAATATCCCCTGCTGTTTTCCCCTTTCGGAGTGGAAAGAAACCTCCCTGTCCTGATGAATACAGTGGTCAGTCCATAGAGGAATAATCGAATCTATTTGATTATCGTAGAGTGTTTCAAATTCATTTAGAATTGCAGATAGAATCTGCTCCCTGCTATGATTCTGTCCGGAAAACATCGCCAGGGAAATGGCATTATCCCTGGGAGTATGGGGAATATCCTGAGCATTTTCATTTATGTTCAACCCCACACCCACAACAACTCCAAGTCCATTTCCGGTTTGTTTGGATTCAATGAGGATGCCTCCCATTTTTTTGTCATTGAGCATAATGTCATTGGGCCATTTCAATCCGGTTTGAATAGCAGTTGCAGCTGTAATTCCTTTTACGATACTAATTCCCGTCAATAGGGGGAGCAGTCCTATTTTTTCTAATTCTAATTCGGAGTGTAATATAAAAGAAAACGTGAGGCTTTTATCCGGAGTTGAATTCCATTTATTTTGCCGACGCCCTTTTCCACTGGTCTGATTGTCTGTGAGGATAAGGGTGCCATCAGGGGTTCCATCTATAAAACACTGCCATGCAGCCTCATTGGTGGAATTTGTTTTAGGTTGATAATTGAACTCACGACCCAAAAAGGTGGTGCGTAGATAATTTTGGTAAAGTTCTTTCGAGAACATATCTGAAAATTATTTCTTTGACTGAGTCAGATACAGAAATGCGTCTGTCAAACCCCTATTGGTATAATTGATGAGACGCATATTTTCATCCACCAGAAAAATACAGGGCAATCCCGTGGGTTTTACCCAGGAATGCATAGTTCGGTATTCATCCACCAAAATAGGTACATGGGGATCAGGGTATTTTTTATACCATTCATCTATATCTTCAAATGTGGCAGTTGTTTTTTGCTCTTCACCTTCAAACATGATATTTACCAATTGTACTTCACCATTTTCTATTAAGTCTCTTACAGGGAGGTAACGATCTTTCCACCATGGATTTTCCCGTATTTTCAAATCATTTGTAGTTAGCCAGGATGCAATGTCTTTGCAGGGGGAGCACCAGCCAGCAGATAATTCAATGAGGGTCATTTTTCCCTGATATGCAAAATCATATAAATCCACACTTTCACCAAATTGATCAATTGCTTCAAAGCGGGGAATTACCTCACCTACTTTGGGAACACAATAATTCCCCTTGGGGTGTGCCCTGCAATTTTGGTTATAACAATCAGCATCGCTTAGACATTCACAGCCAGTGGGGCCCGGACAGGGCAGGTCAAACCCGGGATCTTCAATATCATCAATGCGTGGATTCACCGGCCATCCTCCCGCATAAGTAAAAGCGGGAGTTTGTTTTTCTTCACTGAAAATAATGGTAGTTATTAATAATAATCCCACAAGTTTTAAAACTTTCATGCCGGTTCCTTTTTTCATTCAATATGAATTAAATTAATAATTTTTAACCTAAATCTGTGCCGCATACTTTGCAGAATTTGGCATCATCTTCATGATTTTCATCGCTACAGTTGGGACAGACCAAAGTATTGAATTTATGGGTTAAACTCGTATATTCTGCCGATACAATTCCAGCAGGGATGGCAAGGGTGGCGTAACCAATTATCATTACCAGGGAGGCCAATGCCTGCCCTAATTCCGTTTGGGGTGAAATGTCGCCATAACCTACAGTGGTAATCGTAACTATTGCCCAGTAAATACTGCGGGGAATACTGGTAAATCCATTCGCTTCCCCCTCAATGAGATACATAACAGATCCGAAAATAGTGACTAAGACAATTATGGAAAACATAAAAACGATGATTTTGCGGCGGGAACCATAAACCGCTTTCATGAGCATATTGGTTTCCCCAATGTACATAATTAGTTTTAATATCCTGAATATTCTCAAAACCCGCAGGATGCGTATGATACTGAGATAGCGGCTTGCTGGAAAAAAAATACTGATATAAGTTGGGATGATAGATAAAAGATCAATAATCCCGAAAAAACTGCGGATATACTTCACCGGCTTGCCTATGCAGTAAATCCGAAGGAAATATTCTATGGTAAAAAGCAGGGTGAAAAACCATTCCATGACATACAGGGTTTCACCATAGCGGATGTTATAATATTGAACACTATCCAGCATAACCACAATCACACTGAAAAGAATACTCAAAATTAATAATAAGTCAAACCCCTTCCCGGCAGGAGTGTCCGATTCAAAAATGATTTCGTATATTTTATTTTTAAGAGAAGAATCCATTCTGAAAAGGGGCTAAAGCCCCGAGTTTTTGCTTAATTATAATCCCCGACCCAAAGGACGGGGTAAGTATTTCATTGTTTCTATCATATTTATTAGCTCTTTCTCCATAATTTGGTTTGGATATATTTACAGTGTCAGCTTAAGTCCCTCATAAGCAAAATAGGGAATTATGGAGCTGCCATTTTTCTTTAACACTTTAGTAGCTTGTTCTAATTCTGCATCAATGTCATCATCGCTGCGTTCCGGGTCATGGTGGTAATACACAAGATTTTTCACCTCTGCAGCTTTACCCAATTCTGTCACCTGTGATATCAGGGAATGTCCCCAGCCATGTTTTAAGGGCATATCAGCCTCAATATATTGGGCATCATGAATGAGAATGTCGGCATTTCTGCATTGCTCGGTTAGTTTGTCCAATTCTATCGATTTTGCATAAGGGGGATCAATCTCATTATCAGTGAAATAGCAAATTATTTTATCTTCAATTGTAATTTTATATCCAAAAGCTTTACCCGGATGATTCATGGGCACCATTTCCAGGTGGAAGCCATTACTTTCTAAAAATTCCAACGGATTTTCAGTTACAAAGTTAAAATTAGATGGTACCTGATCAGGGGTTATGGGAAAATGAGCGCCGTCCATTTGATCAATCAGGGAAGCGAGAACTACATTCTTTTTATGCAGGGTGGGGAACATATGAACCGGCCGGTTTGGTTGATAAATTGGTGTGAAAAATGGAAAGCCCTGAATATGATCCCAATGGGAGTGGGTGACAATGACGAATATTTCCAATTCCGGCTGCCCGATTATGGCGCTGCCCAAATTTCTTATACCTGTTCCGGCATCCAGTATGAGAATTTTATTATTAGCCGTTATGGATACGCAGGATGTATTTCCGCCATAACGAATGGTTGTTGGCCCCGGACTGGGCACCGACCCGCGCACCCCCCAAAACTCAACCTGTATATTATTCATTCATATTCCTTTGGATTAGATAGGATAATTTAAAAGGATAGGATTAAATGAGGCAGGGGTTTCTTTTCCCCCTCTTAATTTTCGAAGGGAATTTCATTTTTTCATATTAATAAACTGCAGGGGAATGTCCAGATTTTCTTTTTTTAAAAATGCAATAATACTTTGAAGGTCATCAATCTTTTTACCGGTCACCCGAATTTGCTCACCTTGAATTTGGGATTGTACTTTCAGTTTTGAACCTTTAATCATTTTGTTGACTTTTTTCGCATTTTCTTTTGAAATACCTTCCTGTAGTTCTACCCTTTGCCGAACCGTCATGCCAGACCCTTTTTCAATATCATTAAATTTAAAAGTTTTCAGTGCAACGGATCTTCCAATTGCCCGTTTTTCCAGCATATCCCGCACAGCGCTGATGCGCATATCTGAATTGGATTCAATTTTAATGGTGCCGTCTTTTTTATTAAAAGTGATAGTGGTATCACTCCCTCGAAAATCATATCGGTTGGTTATATCTCTGGTTACCATATTCACAGAATTTTCAACTTCCTGAATATCATATTTACTTACTATGTCAAAGGTTGGCATGACTTATACTCCTGAATTATAAAAAATGTGTAAAAAACTAAAATCCGCCTAAAAACGATGATGAAATTTACACTGCAAAAATATTTTTACCATATCTTTGCTTTAGCGTAATATACTTACGAGTAATATACGAGTATTTGCTAATTATTTAGCTGGATTTAGAGAATATGATAAAAATTAAAAGAACCTGAACAAGGGATTAAAACTCCTCAGTTGTTGTTTTTTAATTTTAATCCCGCCCTAAAGGACTGGGCTAGTGAATTACTCTATCATGTTTGTTAGCTATATATTCGCCCCGACATTTATGTTGGGGATTGAAAATACAAAAATAGAGGGCATTTATGCCAACTTACTCTTTCATTATCATGAATTTTAGATCAATATTTCATATCAGGCTGCAAAATTTTGAGCTCCAAGCTGAGCGGATGCTGGATGCCGCCCTGAAAAGCCGGGCAGTAGCTATTATATCTGCCCATAATGCCAATGGCACCATTGTAGCCATATCCCCTGAGGCTGGGCAGGAGGGACTTTGCAAAGGCATGAAAGTGAGCCTGGCCCGGAAGATGTCCCACTCTACACGCCTCTTGCCCTATAACCGTTCTCTTTATTCCCGCATGCACAATTATCTCTACCAGACCGTAGCCAGATTTTCGCCCCTTGTAGAACCTGCAGTTTTCGGTCAATTTTATATGGATATGACCGGCATGAACGGCATCTATAAAAATGATCTCCGGGCTGGCGATATGATTTCCAAACGGATTAATGAAGTAGTACGTCTGGAAAATCATATCGGCATCAGCAGCAATAAACTATTGAGCCGTATCAGTACTTCCGTAGTTCCGGAGCGGATTTATAAAATTGACAGTGGAGAGGAAAGCCATTTTCTGGCGCCGCTTCACTCCCGTTTACTGCCTACATCTGCCCAGCCCTCTGTAGAGCGGATGCTGCGCTTTCTTTTTCTGCGGCAGGTGCAGGATGTGCAGTTTGTTATGTTACAAGAGTCTGCTGCCCAGGCTATTTTCAGCCGCTATTACAAGCCATTGGCCATGGAAGCAAAGGGAATGGACACCTCTGCTGTACAGCCGCTCCGGAAGCAGGATCATATTATTGAACAGACCATCCTCCCGGAAGATACCAATGATGAAGAAAAACTCTGTGCCATTGTCAGGCAGATGGCCGGGCAGGTGGGCTTCAAGCTCCGCCGACGCAGTGAAATTGCCCGGCATATGAATCTGGAAATCCATTATACGGACGGCTACCGCAGTGAGCGTACTGGCAGTTTGAAGATCAATGACGAAGCCTCTGTAGTTCGGGACTGCCTGGAACTCTTCTTTCGTGCCAATATCCGCCGCAATCGTATCCGAACTATCATTATTGATGCTTCCAAATTTCAGACGGTTGCCTGTCAACTGGATTTATTCAGTCCAACTGAAACACAGCATAGAGTATTGGCAGAGGCATTGGACCATATCCGCCGGAAACATGGATTTACAATCATTAAAACAGCCGCATAATTATTTTGTACCACTAAGTACACAAAGAGCACTTAAAAAAGATAATATAAAGTCTCTGTGTTCTCTGTGGTGAAATAATGTTTACCAGTTTAAATACCCATTCTACTTTTTCCAAAATGCGGGGGACTGCATCCCTCAGGGATTTGCTGAAGCATGCCGTAAAATACCGCATGAACCATTTGGCGCTGACAGAGGTGAACGGCATCTGGGGATTTATCCGTTTTGTGCAGTTTGCCCGGGAGTTTGACATTCAGCCCATTGCCGGTGTGAATCTTATCACCGATTATGATGATGTAATATTGCTGGTGGAAAATCAGCAGGGCTATGAGAATATGTGCCGTATTATTTCTGATGTCCATGACAGCAGGGATGTTCATGTTGCTGATTTGTTGAAATCCCGCCATGATGGATTATTTGTCCTTGCCCATGAAAAACATGCACTGGCAAAACTGATGCAGTTGATTCCTGCTACCCATCTTTTTGTAGAGCTGCGGCCGGGAGTGGAAGAGCGTACTGCCAAAGGGCTGGCCAAACAGTTCCAACTGGAGATCGTGGCCACCGGGGATGTGTATTTTATCTCTCCAGAAGATCAACCTGCCCATAAGGTGCTACGTACCATTGAGCATAATACCACTCTGGCAGCCATTGATCCGGCAGAAGTGAAGAGTGAGGCTCATTACTTCCGCAGCGAAAAGGAAATGGCAACGCTGTTTCCTAACAGTCTGGATGCCATCAACAATGCCCAGTACCTGGCAGAACGCTGCAAAACGGACTGGCAATTCCTCAATACTATCTTTCCCAATATGGATCTGAAAAACACCCGGGAAGCCAGCCGTAAACTACGGAAATTAGTATATGCAGGGGCGGAGAAGAGGTATGGGAGATTGAAGATGGGAAATCCAATAGAGAATAGGGATTTGAGAATAGTGAATAGCGAACACCGAATTACGAATAATAATTCCTCTGCGTCCTCCGCAGTAAAAAAACGCATCAACCAGGAACTTGCTATCATCACAGAAAAAGGATTTGCCCCTTATTTCCTGGTAGTGTGGGATATTGTCAGGCAGACCAATGCCACCATTGGCAGAGGCTCCGGAGCTGCATCCATTGTGAGTTATTGCCTGTTCATTACCCAGGTAGATCCCCTTAAATACAATCTGCAGTTTGAGCGTTTTATTCATCCTGAGCGAGTGGATATGCCCGATATAGATATTGATTTTCCCTGGGATGAACGGGACGATATTATTGATTATGTTTTTCAGAAATACGGACTGCACCGCACGGCCATGGTTTCCAATCAGGTATTTCTTCAGCCAAGATCAGCGGTTAGGGAAGTGGCCAAGGTGTACGGACTTTCCAATGAGGAGATCAAAGTAGTCACCAAGCGTATTGGCTGGCACAGCCGCCGCTCTGATTTACTGCATTGGATAGAGTCTGATGAACGCTTTAAAAATCTGAATATAGACAAGACCTTAAAAGAAATATTACAAATATCAGAAAAGGTAATGGGGGCTTTTAGGGTATCATCGGTGCATCCCGGGGGAGTGGTAATTGTGCCGGATGAAATTCGTAAATATGTACCGGTGCTCATGGCAACCAAGGGGGTACAGATATTGGAATGGGAAAAAGATCAGACAGAGGATTCCGGTCTGCTGAAAATTGACCTCTTGGGAAATCGCTCCCTGGCAGTGGTGCGGGATACACTGAAGCAGGTGGGGGTCTATCGCAGTGAATATGTGGATTATCACAGCATCCCTTCAGTGGGTGACCCAAAAACGGAGGCTCTCATGCAGGCAGGACGCACTATGGGGATATTTTATATTGAGAGTCCAGCCACTCGCCAGCTTCTGGCAAAAGCCGGCAAGGTGGATTTTGAGCATGTGGTGATTTATTCTTCCATTATCCGACCGGCTGCCAACCGCTTTACCAATCTCATGCTGGAGCGCATTCACGGTAAAGCCTGGAAACTGCCTCACCCTGATTTGGAATTTTTGAGTGAAAGCTACGGCATTATGGTCTATGAGGAGCAGGTCTCCATGGCAGCTCGGGTGCTGGCTGGTTTTGGTTATGCTGAGTCAGACTATCTCCGTAAGGTCATCTCCCGGCCAGCCCTGGAACATCTGGTATCGGCATGGCGGAAGAAGTTTATCAGTGGCATGCTGAAGCGGGGGTATAATAAAAAACTGGCGCTGGAAATGTGGGCTATGGTGCAGTCATTTTCCGGGTACTCGTTTTGCAAACCCCATTCAGCGTCCTATGCCATGCTCTCCTTCACCTGCGCTTATCTGAAGGCGCATTTTCCGGCGGAATTCCTGGCGGCGGTAATATCCAATCAAGGGGGATTCTACTCCGCTTTTGCCTATCTCAGTGAAGCACGGAGGTGGAGGATTTCTATTTTGCCGCCGCATATCAACCGTAGTTTTAAGGAGTACCGGGGCAACAAGCAGCGCATCCGAATGGGGCTTATGTCTATTCGAAATTTGAAGGAGAAAGCGGTGACGCAAATATTGGAAGAGAGGAAGGGAGCTGATTTCAGCTCATTGCAGGATTTTTTCCTGAGAACTGACTTGGATCTTGCCGATGCCATGGCATTGGCCAACGCCGGTTGTTTTACCGAATTGGAAAGAGAACAGAGCCATCAGCAGATTGCCTTCCGCATTGCCTGTCATTATTTGCAGGATGGTGAAGGTGAAGATATTTTGCCCTCGTTCGGGAATAAGCATCTGACCCATGCTGAAAAAATCAGATTGGAACGGGAAAGTTTTGGCTTCCCTGTTTCAGAACATCCCTTAACGCCCTGGCTCCCAATTTTCGGAGGTAAGATCAAAAAAGCACGGGACATTCCAAAGTATGTGGGGCAGACGATTCAGTTGGCGGGAGTACTCATCACCACTAAAGTCACCGCCACCCGCAAGCATGAGCCCATGGAATTTCTCACCCTGGAAGATGAGACGGATATTTATGAATGTGTTATGTTCCCTGATGTCTTTGCCGAATACGGAGACCTGTTAAACTGGGAGAAATTATTTATCATACGCGGCAGGGTAGAGGTGGCCTTTGGTGTTTATACCATTACTATTGAGAAAATGGGCAGTATGCAGAGGATGGGGAAGAAGCTTATGGAGAAAGGCATTTTGACAAGCTCAGTAACCGCAAAGGGGATAGGAGTTTGGAATTAGTGAATAGGGAAGGATGAATAGAGAATAATGAATTTCACCAAGACCTAGATATCCAATTTACCACCGACAACTGACCTTTACGGAGGCTATAGAAGTTATCTGAGAAACTCACAACATAAGCCGGGATTACATTCATCAATACAGATACACCATTCAGTATAGCATTCTTCATCTACCCAGATGGTATCTCCATTATCCATGACAAAATCATTATAATTCAAATGGCTTGCTTCCCCTAATAAATGGAAATCGGCACATTTATAGTAACACTTTTCATTTTGTATTTTAAAGTAAATTTTAAATGAAATAAATATTAGAACTATTCCAATAATCAGTATTGATAAAATGGATTGAGGATTATTCACAATTTTTTGTAATTTCAGGATGTATTATTGATTCTTTCCCAATAAGGATATCTTTAAACATGACCCAATCACCCACAAAACTATAGAGCGGATAGGCAAAAGTTGCTGGTCGATTTTTTTCAAAGAAGAAATGTCCTACCCAAGCAAATCCATACCCACATAAAGGCGCAAGTAGTAATGCCTTAATGTTAATAAATGAGATTAGAATTATTACAATTACGCCCATAGTACCAATAAAATGAAGTCCTCTACAGACAGGATGTAAATGTTCTGACAAATAAAAAGGATAAAATTGTTTAAATGATTTATACTGTTTATCCATTTTCATTTACTACTTTTACCTCTTGAACCATTGAACCCGATACACCTGTTATCATTCCAAATATATAGTCTATTGATTTATTCATTTTAGAACTGTTTCTACACACCCAACAATGAGTAATACGAATAATAGTATTTTTTCATTCATTTAATTCGGCTTTACCATCTAAATAAATCTTAAATATTTTCCGTACCTTCATTTTTTCCTTTTCACTACAACCCGTTTCTTCAAGCGCTTTCATTAACTCTTTTAGTTTCAATGATGTTGAATCTGATATTTTAATAACTTTACTCATTAACCTTCTCCCACTCTTCTACAATTGCAGTGGGCATTGGATAGATAATTAAGGAAGATGAAGAGTAAATGCATAAATCTATTCCTTTGCCTTTAACTTATCTAATGCATTTTCATTCACACGCATAGTTTCAAAACTTCCATCTGTCATTTCGTTAGCCAATGTATATAAATATTCACTACCTCTACCCATACGATATTCAGCTATTCTCCATGGACGATTATTAATCGTAACGAGTTCATCTATAGAATACTTCTGCTTCATTTAGGAAGTACCATCTAATGGTGTTTCTTGGTCATCAACATTTTCTATACAAGGTTTTCTATATTTCCAAGTGTATACTAATAAACAAAATGCTATAAGTATAAGTAGTAGTATTTTCATAGGGGGTTAGTTATTAATCTCTATTAGCCTTTTTCAGTTTTTTCTCTGCTCTCTTTTCTTTTGCAGTTTTAGTAGGCGGTTTTTTCATTGCTTTCTTAGCGTTTTTACCTTTTCCCATTATTATCTCCTTTATTAGATATGTAAACTTAATATGGTTTGCCGATAAATAAAAAAAGGGAAGCACCCCTTCTCCGTAGTGCCTCCCTTTATTATTAATAAGGAGATAGTTAGTTTGTTTAACTAACTACTGAAAGTTATATGGATTTGAAATACTAATTATTGACGGTGGTCACTAAATTCAGGAAAATAAAAAAGCCCAAGGACACCACTCGCTTGAGCTTTTTTCTTCTTATTCCACCAAACTTTGAATGAAGCAGAATCAAAGTAAGAAGAAATTGAGCCTGCTGTAAATCGAGAGATTTGATCATTCTGTGCTCGGTAATAAAAATTATAAGATTTAATATCTACGAGAAGTGATCCAGATCACACATAAAATAGGGCTGAATCATAAATAAAAAAGCCCCACAAATGCAGGGCTAAAAGTGGGGAGGGCCATCCAGTCTGTAACAAACGTTAACTATAGGATGAACCCTCCTCCGATACCAGGCTCAGATGATATTATCACTGCCCCTTACGGGAACTGTGATAACTTTCGCCTGGCAATTCTGTTAAGTTAGGCGGTTAATCAGGAGAGAAGAACTTATTCATACCCCTTTTTATGGAGTTGCCAAAATTGTCAGCATGTGATTCCCAATTAATATCTTCCTTCTTTTTCTTCGTTTTCTTCTTAAGTTTTTTCATACCATAATTTACTGATAAAAACAAACAGCCTTCCAGCAATATACCAGAAGGCTGCACGTATTAAATTGACAAGGGGCCATTCGAGTATGACCCCCTGCTAGTCGGTAGTCTTCACCTCACCTTCAACAGCGTTGTTCCAATCGAGGTAGGAACCCCACTTCAAGCACGGTACTCCAACTACCTAAAAGTTCGGGAGACTCACCCACATAAAGCAGCCGTATGGATGAGTTTCCCTCTGCCGGAAACTAAAGGAACCCTCTAGAGGGAGAGTACCGTTCCGACATATCTAATCTTCATCCTTAATCATTTCCTCAAATTCACCACGCTGCTTTTTATTCTTCTGATCCATAGCTTTCATAAATATCTCACGCTCTACATCGCTCAGGCTGTGAATTACCTTGCCCATGTCTACTCTATGGTCCTTTTTAAGTTTTGCGAGTAAGGCGGTGAGTTCATCGGTGAATTGCTGATCCATCTAATTACGTCTCCCTCCGTATAATTTTATAGCCATATCATCAAGCTTTTTCCTCATCTCTGAAAGCCTATCTTCAGTGTGAGAAAGCTCAGTTTTAAGCCTAATTATCTCAGCTTCTAAAGCTTCTATGATATTGTCTTGGGGAGTTGCCACGGTAATAAATTAGGCAACCTCATATTGTACCTAAAAGCTATAACCACAAAACCCAATCAAAAAAATATAGAAATGGAGTTTTACAGAAAAGGGGTTAAATCCCGATGTCAATCATCTATGGGGTACTAGGTCAACTAGTTGGTGGGTGCTTTCGGAATCAGATCACGAATCCTTTTCAGATTTGTTACCCTAAAAAGTGTTACCCTAAAACATATATATCTGACTTTATCTGAATATCTCTGACAACCAAAAAACCCCCCAGTTAAGGAGGGTTTAGCAGGTGGCTCGGGGCGGAATTGAACCACCGACACAAGGATTTTCAGTCCTCTGCTCTACCAACTGAGCTACCAAGCCAAATTATTCAATAAATTGAATAATAAAATTTAAAACGATTTTAAAATATGG
>ERZ813253.230-NODE-230-length-21998-cov-8.304559_pt1 | contig 21998 bp, 20 predicted proteins | sample MGYA00520893_ERZ813253 | MGnify/ENA primary metagenome ERZ813253 (study PRJEB31669, sample SAMD00080414) | marine metagenome | biome: oceanic hadal pelagic zone biome; feature: marine hadalpelagic zone; material: sea water | place: Pacific Ocean:Izu-Bonin Trench...
GACCCCCGATGGAGGGTGACCCGTCCGCTATGGCCGGTGAAGGACCCCCGATGGAGGGTGACCCGTCCGCTATGGCCGGTGAAGGACCCCCGATGGAGGGTGACCCGTCCGCTATGGCCGGTGAAGGACCCCCGATGGAGGGTGACCCGTCCGCTATGGCCGGTGAAGGCGGCCTCGGTGCCGCATTAGACGCCGCCATTGGACAGGGCGCCGGAGGCGACGCGCCGCCGCCCGGTCCAGCCGCGCCCGCTCCGGCCGACGTGGCCCTGGATCAGGCAACCACACAGGCTCAAGCGTCGACCACGCCGCCCCCGGCGGAGAGCGGGGACGACCAGCCGGCCGACCTCACGGTGGCCGACGAGGCGGAAACGCCCGAGGAAGACGCCGACACGGACGACGCCACGGATGTAGGTTGATCGAGAACGAGCCTTGATTCTTTCACGGCGGCCCCCCCCCAGAGGCGCCGCCGTGAGGATCGCAGAAACAGAGCCGCGAAGGCATCATCAAAGCTGGGCGCTGGCTGATCGACGCAAAGGATCAGTTCCAACATTGCGAATTGGAGCTGAGGGCGAGAATCGGGGTGCCGTCCGGCGCCGGCTTGCCTTTGGCTATAGGCCATTTGCACGTGAGGCTGTACAGCGGAATGGAACTGATCCCCCCTTCGCTTCGAAGGGGGGATAGTTTCGTGCGTGCCTTACTCGCCCAACTTGCGGAAGGTGGTCGCTTGGCCGCGATCGTCGCGCGGGAAGGCAACATCGGACGCGCCACGCTGCTCCGCAACTGTGACCTCTCGCCGCACGCCATTCGACGCGGCGGTTCCGACCTTTCTGGAGTTCCGCGCCGGGGCGGCATTCGTCTTTTGACGCTATCGTCGGCGAGATTTTATGGGTAAGATGCACGGGAAAGTGGGCTGGCCGTGCTGTAGGGCAGGCGTCTTGAAGCGGGTGGCAAAGGATTGTTGATGGGTTGCGGACGTTTGAGGGCATGGGGGTTTACGGTCGGCGCGAAGGATTCGATCACGCACAATCTTGTTGCGGGCGTTGGCGGGTGGATCGCTGGCCTCGGCGTTTTCCTATACGCGTTGCTCGCCCAGGGTCAGACACTCAACGATACATTAATCAGCGCCTATAATACGAATCCGACGTTGCAGGCCCAGCGGGCAAAGCTGCGCTCGGTCGACGAAGGCGTGCCCCAGGCGTTGTCCAACTGGCGTCCGACCGTGACCTTCACGGGACAGGTAGGACGCAACCGGATCGACAGCCAAAGCGGGACCTCCACCACGCGCGAACTGCGCAAACCGGAAACCTACAATCTGACGGTTAGGCAGCCGCTGTTCCGCGGCGGAAGAACGTTGGCCGATACCAGTCGCGCGAAGAACGAGGTGCTAGCGGAGCGCTCGCGGCTCGCCGCCACCGAGCAGGGCGTGCTGCTCGCCGCGGCGACGGCTCACATGGACGTGGTGCGCGATCAAGCTGTGGTCAGGCTTACGACCAACAACGTACAGGTCCTGCGCCAGCAGCTTGAAGCGACGCGAGAAAGATTCTTGGTCGGTGAGCTGACGCGGACCGACGTGTCGCAGGCAGAGGCCCGCCTAGCGCGTGCCAAGGCGGATCGCATCCAGGCCGAGGGTGGCCTCGAAGCCTCGCGCGCCACTTACCAGCAGGTGGTGGGCGTAGCGGTGGGCGAGCTGGCGCCGCCGCTGGTCGAAGGCTTGCCGCCAAATTTGGACGAGGCACTCGGCATCGCGGCGGCGCAAAATTTCGATGTCGTCGCCGCGCGGTTTGCCGAGAAGGCGGCGCGCGATACGGTCAATCTGGTCGAGGGTGAGCGGCTGCCGAAAATCAGCGTCACGGGCGAGATCGAGCTGGAGAACTCGATTACGGCCGCAGATTCTACGCGCGAGAACCTATCGGTCATCGTCACGTTAACGATACCGCTCTATCAGGCCGGATCGGTTTCCTCGCGGGTTCGGGAGGCCAAGCAAATCGTCAGCCAACGCCGGATCGAGATCGAGGCGGCGCGGCGAGTGGCCGCGGAGTCGGCAAAAACCGCGTGGGGGGCGCTGATGACGGCGCGCGCTCGCATCCAAGCATTCAGCATCGAAATTCGCTCCAATAAGATCGCGCTTGAGGGCGTGCGGCAGGGGGCAATGGTTGGTGCGCGCACGGTGCTCGACGTGCTCGATGCCGAGCAGGAACTCCTTAACGCCCAAGTCAATTTGGTGCGGGCGCAACGTGATGAGTTCGTTGCCGCGAATCAGCTCTTGGTGTCGGTCGGCCGGCTGACCGCGCGGCACCTCGGACTACCGATGGATTATTACGACGAAGTCGAACACTATAAGAAGGTTCTCTATAAGGTTTATGATCTTGGCGAGGATCTTGCCGACTGATTGGTTTCGGGTTTTGGCTCGATTGAGTGGTTCACTTTTGTGTTAGGCTCCGGACTCATATCCAGTAGCTGTCAACGGCGGAGTAAATCCAGTCCAAACGGCGGAGTAAATCCAGTCCACTTGATTTGAAGCAACACCTTGCGTTGCGGGTTGTCCCGGTAGTCCACAGGAGGGCCCCGCGCTGCTTCGTGTAGCGCTTGCGTTATGTCTCAATGGGTTAGGGGTTGTTTGCAAACCAAGCGATGCCTCCGATTCTTCCCCAACTCAAAGCAGGATGGCGGAAGTCGAAACGGTGACAGATATCCTCAATGTAAACTGGATCTCAAAGGGAAGGCCCCGCCTGGGGAGGGCGGGGCCTGTACTTAGGGGCTTCTCTTATACGAGAACAGGGGAATATTCTGAATGACTCTATCGTAGTCCACCAATCATAACCAAATGATTAATACATCGCCCAAGGTATGATCTCCTCTGAACGGGTCAAAACTTTCAAGTGCAATGCGGGAGGCTGTCCACGTATATGAAAAATTCCTCAAAACTGACAGATGACGACTTAAAGGAGCTTGATGAGATTCTTGACCGTAAAGATGGTGGGAAAATACCAAACACGGAAGCTCTTGATGGGTTCTTTGCTGCACTGGCGTGTTGCCCAGATCTCGTCTTACCGAGTGAGTATATGCCGGTCATTCAGGGTGGTGAGACTGAAGACGGTGATCTGGTTTTTGAAGGCATGGATGAGGCCCAGCGATTTATGGAACTTGTCAACCGGCACTGGAACCATGTGAATGCTCAATTACATGAAGACGAGGTTTACCTACCGCTGGTCCATGAAAACGAGAAGGGTGAATATAGCGGCAACGATTGGGCCAACGGCTTTATATGCGGAACGCATGTGCGCTTCGATATCTGGTCCGACCTTCTTGATGACGATGAACATGGAGGCCCCATGGTAGCGATCATGGCTTTGGCCTATGAAAATCATCCTGATCCAGACATGCGTCCTTTCAATGAACCCGTCGATGATAAAAAACGCGATGAACTCATCGTTTCTTCGGCAGCGGGTGTTATGCAGATGCATGCCTATTTCCTCAGCCAACGGGGAGATTACATGCCAAAAACAGGGACATTTATTCGCCAAGAGAGAAAGGTTGGGAGAAACGAACCCTGCCCTTGCGGCTCGGGTAAAAAATTTAAGAAATGCTGCGGAAATGGACCAACGCTACATTGATTATCTGATGGATGAATTATGATCCTGTCATAGGCGGCAAAGCGTTTTCAGTGCATTTTCTGTGGGAAGCCAAATGCTGGTCTCTGCGCATCCCATTCCACCGAGGTAGGCTGCCATGAAAGCCGACGACATGCTCGACAAAGGCGACCTAGATGGTGCAGCAGTGTGGCGGCTAGGGTTCGGTAGCCATTCGGACAGCCAATTCAACTGAAACCCGCAGAATTCTTAGCCTTTGGAACCGTGCTCCAAGGGCAATTTCTTGCGCCACTGGCCCCCTGTTGGCCCCCTACTACATAAAATCTGGAATGCTGTTTTATGAGTTTTTTTAGCAACCTATTGAAAAAAGAGGGCCGGAACCAAAAGGTTCCGGCCCTAATCTAACAGGGAGGCTTCACGTCTGGGAGGCGTAGGGTCCGAAGACCCTTGTTCCGGGTGTTGCGCCCGGAACGATCAACACTGAACAGGGGGCTATTCAGTGAGGGGCGGTGCGCATATTGCGATGCAGCACCGCGTCATGAACAACTAGATAGCTATTGCAGTGCAACATTTCTAGTGGCGCAGAAGCAATGCAGCTATGCGTCAAACGCATAGCTTGCTAGGTCGTTGTTAGAATTTAGTTTGTTTGACTTTTTGCAGCAAAAAATCGCGAAATACGCCTATTCTTTTGGAATTTCGCAACTCTTCGGGGTAGACGAAATAGGTCTCGATGGACGGCCCATCCGTATTGGGCAGGACCCGTACCGCCTTGGAGTCGGGCTTGATGATGTAATCGGGCAGGGCGGCGATGCCGATGCCGCTTTCCACCGCGCGCAGCATGCCCAGGGTGTTGTTGACCTTGAACACCGGGCGCCGGTTGTCCGGATTTTTGGATTTATTCTGGTTGTCCGGACTCCTCTTCAGGAGCCAGCCCGGGTTGGTGACCCGCGCCAGGGGGCCGTCGGAATAGACGATCAGCCGGTGATCGTCGAGGTCATCGGTGGTCATCGGCATGCCCCATTCCTTGATGTAATCGGCCGAGGCATAGGCATGAAGATGGACTCTCAACAGATGGCGCTGAACCAGGTCGGGCTGGGTCGGCAGGCGCATGCGGATCGCCACATCGGCCTCGCGCATGCTGAGGTCGAGCTCGCGGTCCTCGCAGATCAGGGTCATGGAGATTTCTGGATAGAGATCGAGAAATTCCGAGATATGGGGGGTCAGCCATAGGGTGCTGAAGCCGACCGTCGCGGTCACCACGAGGGGGCCCTTGGGCCGTTCCTTGCTGTCGGCCAGGATGGCCTCGGTCATCGACAGCTTGGCGAAGACCTCCTGGGCCGTGTGATGGAGCAATTCGCCTTGTTCGGTGAGGATGAGGCCCCGCGCGTGGCGATGAAACAGCGGCACATGCAGGGTCTCCTCGAGCGCGCTGACTTGGCGGCTGACAGCCGACTGGCTGAGGTTCAATGCCCTCCCCGCATGGGTGAAGCTGCCCGCCTCGGCGACCGCATGAAAGATACGAAGCTTGTCCCAATCCATTATGTTTTCCCGGCCATTATGTTTTCCCGGCCATTATATTTTCCCGGCCATGGTGATTATCCGGCCTTCACTACTCGGCCGCCGCCGCGTCGGAGGCCTCGTGCTCGGCGAGGAACTTCTCGGCCTCCAGGGCGGCCATACAGCCCATGCCGGCGGCGGTCACCGCCTGGCGATAGATCTTGTCCTTGACGTCGCCGGCGGCGAAAACACCGGCGATGGTGGTCGCCGTCGAATCGGGCGCGGTCACCAGATAGTCGTCCTCGTCGCGCTCGAGTTTTCCCTCGAACAGCGCGGTTGAGGGGTCGTGGCCGATGGCGATGAAAACCCCGTCGGCCTCGATCTCGCGGGTCGCGTCGCTGAGGCTGTCGACCAGGCGCGCGCCGGTCACCCCGAAGGGATCGGCAGCCCCGAGGATTTCGTCGACCCGGCTGTTCCAGACGACGCTGATCTTGGGGTTGGCGAACAGGCGGTCTTGCAGGATTTTTGCGGCGCGTAAGCTATCGCGGCGATGAACCAGGGTGACATGAGAGGCGAAGTTGGTGAGAAAGATAGCCTCCTCCACGGCGGTGTTGCCGCCGCCCACCACGATCACCTTTTTGTCGCGGAAGAAGAAGCCGTCGCAGGTCGCGCAGGCCGAGACCCCGAAGCCCATGAAGCGCTGCTCCGATTCCAGGCCGAGCCAGCGCGCCTGGGCGCCGGTGCAAATGATCAGGCTGTCGCCGGTGAAGACATCGCCCGAGTCGCCGATGGCGCGAAACGGCCGTTGCGCGAGATCGACCTCGACGATGGTGTCGGTGGAAATCTCCGTGCCCACGTGACGCGCCTGGGCTTCCATCTGCTCCATCAGCCAGGGCCCTTGAATGACATCGGCGAAGCCCGGGTAATTTTCGACTTCCGTGGTGATCGTCAGCTGCCCGCCGGGCTGCAGGCCCTGAATCAGACGCGGCGCCAGATTGGCGCGCGCCGCATAGATCGCGGCGGTATAGCCCGCGGCGCCCGAACCGAGAATGAGAACGCGGGAATGAAGGGTGGTGGTCATGGTGGAGATTCCGAATACTTCATCATTGAGGCTCGATAAACAATATCACCACAGAGGCACAGAGGCACAGAGGAGAAAGAAGAGAGAAGTTAGAAAGCAAGGAAGTTTTTTCGGCGCGAAGCGCCAAGAAGCCTGTTTCTCTTTTCTTTCTCCTCTGTGCCTCTGTGTCTCTGTGGTTCATTCAATAGCCATGCGCGAGCGTATTTCGGCGGCGACCCGTGTGGTCTCGTCGGGCGCTGTGTATGTCCAGTCCTCGATGACGCCGTTGAAGGGCCTTGTGCAACCGGCTTGGCGCAGATCGTCGTGAAAACGATCGAACTTAGGCGCGCCGCCGGGCAACTCGAAGATAAGCACCGGCTTGCCCGTGGCGCAGGCTTCCGAGGCCATGGCCACCGAGTCGCTGGTCACCACGATGGCGTCGGCCAGGGCGAGATAGCCGAAATAGGGGTTCTCGCCGCGGGGGTTCATGGCGCCGCCGTCCCAGAAAACCGTAGTGGCCTCGTTCAGCCTGGCGCGGAGCGCCCGCAGATTGGCCTCGCCGGTGCGTCGCGAGGCCGTCACCATGAGCCCGGCGTTAAGCGCGTTGAGCCGGTCGCCGAGATCGGCCGCGATCGTTGCGGTCATGCGGTGGTGCTTGCTGGGGCCGCCGACCAACACGGCGACTCGGGGGTGGGGCAGGTGCTCGACGGCGGCCCTGAGATGTTCCGCCGCCGCCGCCAGCCGCGCCGGGGTTACCCGATGGAGGGCGCCCAGGGTGGCGATCACGTTTTCCCCCTGGAGATTGTCATGGCGCGGCGCGACGACGAGATCGAAACGCGCCGTGGGCACGCGCGGGTCGAGAAGCTGGACCGTGAAACAGCGCCCCGCCGCCGCCCGGCCAATGGCCATGGCGGGAGCCACGGAAGCACGTCCGCAGGCAATCAACAGATCGGGCCAGGGGGCGCGCAATTCGTCGCCGCCCGCCTTGAGCGCGTTGAGACGCAAGGCGGGGGGAAGCCACGACCAGGGCGGGCGTGGCTGAATACGTTTTACCGATGTCCGGAATCCAACGGCCTCGGCGAGACCGCGCGCCGGATTTTCATTGCCGGCCTTGCCGTCGCTTAAAACCCAGCAGCTTTTGCTGGAGAGGTCGGTCAACCGTACCGTACCGAGACGACCTCATAGCTCTTGCCGCCGCTCGGCGTCGGCACGTCGACGCTGTCGCCTTCGGATTTTCCGATCAGGGCGCGGGCCAGGGGCGAGGTCACCGACAACAGCCCCTTGGTGACGTCGGATTGATCGACGCCGACGATCTGGAAGGTCGATTCCTCATCGGTGTCCTCGTCGGCGAGATGCACTGTTGCGCCGAACTTTATATCGTCGCCGGTAAGTTCCTTGACGTCGATGACCTGGGCGCGGCTGAGCTTGTCCTCGATCTCGCGAACCCGGCCCTCGATAAAGGATTGTTTCTCTTTCGCGGCATGGTATTCAGCGTTTTCGCTGAGATCGCCATGCTCGCGCGCCGTGGCAATCGCCGAGATGATCGCCGGCCGCTCGACATTTTTCAATTGTTTGACTTCTTCCTGGAGCTGCGAATAGCCCAGGCTGGTCATCGGTACTTTATCCATAACACGAATTCCAAATTTCTCACTCGGCGGTCAACGACGCGCCTTTTCCATGAAATTACCATAGGACTGTAGGGGGGCGACATCAAGACTATCGGCGGCTAAGGCGGCGATCGCCTGAACCATGGCGCGGCAGCCCGCAACCGTCGTGTGATAGGGGATGTGATGGACCAGGGTGGCGCGTCTCAGGCTGAAACTGTCGGCGATCGCCTGGGCGCCTTCGGTGGTGTTGAAGACGAGCTGTATCTCGCCGCCCGTCATGGCGTCGACGCAATGGGGGCTGCCTTCGGCAACCTTGTTGACGGCCTCGACGGCGAGGCCTTCGCCGGCCAGGTAATCGGCGGTGCCCCGGGTGGCCATAAGGGTGAAGCCCATGTCGATCAGCTTTTTGCCAAGTTCAGCCATGGCCGGCTTGTCGCGGTCCCTGACGGAGATGAACACCCGCCCGCCGTCGGGCATGGTCGCACCACTCGCGAGCTGCGACTTGGCGAAGGCGCGGCCAAAATCGCGGTCCAGCCCCATGACCTCGCCGGTCGATTTCATTTCAGGCCCGAGGATGAGATCGACGCCGGGGAAGCGGGCGAAGGGGAAGACCGCTTCCTTGACCGCCATGTGATCGTAGTAATGAACCTCGGTATCGAAATCCGCCAATTTCTCGCCGGCCATGACCCGCGCCGCGATCTTGGCGATGGGAATGCCGATGGTCTTGGCGACGAAGGGCACGGTGCGGCTGGCCCGGGGGTTGACTTCAAGCACGTAGATGTCGCCGCCTTTCTTGACGGCGAATTGCACGTTCATGAGCCCGACCACGCCAAGCCCGCGCGCCAGGGCGTCGGCCTGGCGGTTGATCTGGTCGAGGATGTCGCGCCCCAGGCTATAGGGCGGCAGGGAACAGGCCGAGTCGCCGGAATGCACACCGGCCTCCTCGATATGCTCCAGGATGCCCGCGACGAAGACGTCCTCGCCGTCGGCCACCGCATCGACATCGAGTTCGATGGCATCGTCGAGATAGGCGTCGATCAGCACCGGGTTGTCACCGGTCAGGGCGAGGGCGACCGCGACATATTTTCGCAGCGCCTCAAGGTCATGGACGATCTCCATGGCGCGCCCGCCTAGCACATAGGAGGGCCGCACGACCAGGGGATAGCCGATGCGCTCGGCGATCGCCTCGGCTTCCTCGACCGATTTGCAGGTGCCGTTTTCCGGCTGACGCAAATCGAGCTTTTCCAACAGCTTCTGGAAGCGCTCGCGGTCTTCGGCCAGGTCGATGGCGTCGGGGGTGGTGCCGATGATCGGGATGCCCGCCGCCTCGAGGGCACGGGCGAGCTTGAGCGGGGTCTGGCCGCCGAACTGGACGATGACGCCGATCAGCTCGCCCTTGGAGGCCTCGACGCGGGCGATCTCGATGACATGCTCGGCGGTCAGCGGCTCGAAATAGAGCCGGTCCGAGGTGTCGTAATCGGTCGAGACGGTCTCCGGATTGCAATTGACCATGATGGTCTCGATGCCGGCTTCGGCGAGGCCATAGGCGGCGTGGACGCAGCAGTAGTCGAATTCGATGCCCTGGCCGATGCGGTTGGGGCCGCCGCCGAGAATGATGACCTTGCGCGCATCGCTCGGCTGGGCCTCGCATTCGGCGGGCTCGGTGCCGTCGCCTTCGTAGGTTGAATACATATAAGGGGTGCGCGCCTCGAACTCGGCGGCGCAGGTGTCGACGCGCTTGTAGACCGGGGCGACGCCAAGCCGGCGGCGCAAGGACGCCACTTCCGCTTCCCCGGTCCCGGCCAACTCACCCAGCCGCGCGTCGGAGAAGCCGAGCTTCTTCAGGCGCATCAGGCCGGGCGCGTCGTCGGGCAGGCCGTCGTTTAGTAACGTCGCTTCCACCGCCACCAAATCTTCGACCTGGGCGAGGAACCAGGGGTCGATCCGGCAGAGGTCGTGGATGTCGTCGAGGGCGATGCCGGCGCGGAAGGCTTCGGCGACGACCAGCAGGCGGTCCGGCGTGGCGCGCGCAAGCTGGGCAAGGATCGGCGCCACCTCGCCGCCCGGCTCATAGCCGGGAATTTCAGGCGAATTCAGCCCGGTCAGGCCGGTCTCCAGGGAACACAGGGCTTTTTGTAAGGATTCGGCGAAGCAGCGCCCCATGGCCATGGCCTCGCCGACGGATTTCATGGCGGTGGTGAGCAGGGCTTCCGTGCCGGGGAATTTCTCGAAGGTGAAGCGCGGAATCTTGGTCACCACATAATCGATGGTCGGCTCGAACGAGGCCGGGGTGACGCCGGTGATGTCGTTGTCGATCTCATCGAGCGTATAGCCGACGGCGAGCTTGGCGGCGATTTTTGCAATGGGGAATCCGGTGGCCTTGGAGGCCAGGGCCGAGGAGCGCGAGACCCGGGGGTTCATCTCGATCACCAGCATGCGGCCGTCGGCGGGGTTGATGGCGAACTGGACGTTCGAGCCGCCGGTATCGACGCCGATCTCGCGCAGCACCGCGATCGAGGCGTTGCGCATCAATTGGTATTCCTTGTCGGTCAGGGTCAGGGCCGGCGCCACGGTCATCGAGTCGCCCGTATGGATGCCCATGGGATCGATATTCTCGATCGAGCAGATGATGATGCAGTTGTCGGCGCGGTCGCGCACCACCTCCATCTCGAACTCCTTCCACCCCTGTACCGATTCCTCGACCAGCACTTCCCCGGTCGGCGAGGCTTCCAGGCCGCCGGTGACGATGGCCTCGAATTCCTCGAGGCTGTTGGCGATGCCGCCGCCGGTGCCGCCCAGGGTGAAGCTCGGGCGAATGATCGCCGGCAGGCCGACGAGTGCGAGCGCCTCGTGGGCTTCTTCCAGGGTATGGGCGATCCGGGCCTTGGCGCATTCCAGGCCGATGCGCGCCATCGCCTGGCGGAACTGCTCGCGGTCCTCGGCCATGTCGATGGCCTTGCGGTCGGCGCCGATCATCTCAACGCCGTATTTCTCAAGCACCCCGTCGCGCGCCAGGCTGAGCGCGGTGTTCAGCCCGGTCTGCCCGCCCATGGTCGGGAGCAGGGCGTCGGGGCGTTCGCGCTCGATCACCTTGGCCACCATCTCGGGGGTCACCGGCTCGATATAGGTGGCGTCGGCGAGGTCCGGGTCGGTCATGATGGTCGCCGGGTTCGAATTGACCAGCACCACGCGATAGCCCTCGGCCTTGAGCGCCTTGCAGGCCTGAACCCCCGAATAATCGAACTCGCAAGCCTGGCCGATAATGATCGGCCCGGCACCGATGATCAGGATGGAGGAGATGTCGGTGCGCTTAGGCATGGGCGTTCTGGCCTAAGAGTCTTTGTGCCTCTGTGGTTCCAATCCCGTTTCCTGCTATAATACCGGGCATGAATGCCTTGTTGAAAGATGTGCTCGCTAAGCTCGACAAGCTCTCGCCCGAGCGGCAGAACGAACTCGCCGCATTGTTGCTCGCGGAAATGGAGGCGGATGAGCGCTGGGACTCGCTGTTCGCCAAGTCCCAGGACGAGCTTGAGACCATGGCCGACGAGGCCTTGGATGAGCACGCCCGCGGTGAAACCCGCCCATTGGACACCCCAATATAGCCTAGCTTCTGTCGATCAAATAATAGCCAGGAAACTATGCGTTGCGTCAAAGCTAAGTGATTGCGCCGATGCATCAACCGATCCCCAACAACGCTTTCAAACCATCCCAAGCCGCCTTGGCAAGTTCGCCAATAGGATGTTCGGCGAATTTTTCTACGAGATAGGCTAACGTTCCAAATGCGACGGCTTTCATGGTGTTTACGTTGACGCGCTTGTTTTCGAGAAGTTTCAGCGTTGACTCAACGTCAGTTAGCCGTCTCTCGTGATCCTCAATATCTGAGCTTCGATACTCGTTGTTCGATTCAATCGCTTGTTTCAAATTCTGTAGGGTATCAACGACTTCGAGATGGTCGGTGCTATTATGGTCTAGGGTTACTGTTCGGTCAGAAGCAGGCACGGCTACGACTGGCACTCCACCGTAGTCAGCAAGAGTGTCGTCTAATCCGGCGACATCAAAGAGGGGTTTAGCGGCAGTTGTTTTTTCTTCTACCGCCTTTAGCTCCTCAACTTCTGCAAGGCCATCTCCCGTCAATTTTGCTTCTATTCCACTGCTCTTTTCACTGCCACTGGAAAAAGCAGCTTGGATGTAGCCATTATCCCGAAAACCAACAGCAGCCTTCATCACCCACCCATCTTTGTATTGGAGACTGTTCTTTTCAGCGACAACCACTAAGTCGAAGAAATCTACTCCAGACTCCTCCTCCTCTTTCGCCAGCGCGACTAGGAGGTGGTCTCTAAATTCAGTATATTTAATCGTTTTATCATCTGCATGTGTTGGGCGAATAAGTTGCTCAGCAAGCCGTATTAGCTTGGCCGTGATTTTAATTCGACCCCCTCCTCCATAAGGCACTCTAGTGTCACGCAGCAAACCATCTAGGAAAAGTTCCGAGTACACTTGGGTGGCAATTCCAGCCCCAGTTTGTTCCTTTAAGAGCCCCATGATTCCTTGCTGAGATAATTCTCTTGTAGCGTTAGGATCGTTCGCTCTCTCATACAGTTTAAGAATCAACAGTTTCTTTAGCTCGTCGAAATCAGCCATCACGCCCCCTCCATCAGCGCCACGAAGCGCGCGAACAGATAGTGGCTGTCTTGCGGGCCGGGGGAGGCTTCGGGGTGATATTGCACGGAGAAGATCGGCTTGCCGTCGACCGCCAGGCCTTCGAGGGACTTGTCGAAGAGCGAGACGTGGGTCGCCGTGACGCCCGCCGGCAGGCTGTCTGCGTCGACCACGAAGCCGTGGTTCTGGCTGGTGATCTCGACCTTGCCGGTGGCCAGGTCCACAACCGGATGGTTGGCGCCGCGATGGCCGAAATGCATCTTGGCGGTGCGCGCGCCGAGCGCCAGGGCGAGCATTTGATGGCCCAGGCAGATGCCGAACAGGGGCACGCCGCTGGCCATGATGCCCTGGATCGCGGGGATGGCGTAGGCGCCGGTCGCTTGCGGGTCGCCCGGTCCGTTGGACAGGAACACGCCGTCGGGGTTGAGGCGCAGGATGTCTTCGTGGGGGGTCGCCGCCGGGACCACGGTGACCCGGCAGCCGGCGCTTGCCAGGCAGCGCAGGATATTCAGCTTGGCGCCGTAATCGACCGCCACCACATGGAACCGCCCCTCTTTTTGCGTTCCATAGCCATGCTCCAGGGACCAGCGGGTCTGGTCCCATTCATAGGTCTGTAGGCAGCTCACCTCTTTCGCCAGGTCCATGCCGACCAGCCCGGGCCAGGCCTGGGCCGTGGCGTGGAGGTCGGCCGCATCGGCCTTGGCGTCGCCATGGACCAGCACGCCGGCCTGGGCGCCCTTGTCGCGCAGATGGCGGGTCAGGCGCCGGGTGTCGATACCGGTGATGCCGATCAGGCCGTAATCGATCAGCCAATCATTGAGATGGCGCGAGGCGCGGAAGTTGGCGGGCTCGGTGATATCGGCCCTGAGCACCAGCCCGCGTGCCGCCGATTGGGTCGCTTCCATATCCTCGGGGTTGGCGCCGACATTGCCGATATGGGGAAAGGTGAAGGTGATGATCTGGCCGGCGTAGGACGGGTCCGTGAGGATTTCCTGATAGCCGGTCATCGATGTGTTGAAGCAGACCTCGCCGACGCTTTGGCCCTTGGCGCCGATGCCGTGGCCCCGGAATGATGTGCCGTCGGCAAGAACCAATAGCGCCGCAGCCTGAGGGGCGGACGGCGTCGAAGACTTGATCATAGGGCATTGCCGAGGGTTGGATTGGCGCGGACCATAAGCAAATCATGGCTCGCCGTCAAGCCTAGTCTTTAAGAAAAACATGTTATAAATCAATTGCTTATAAATGTTTTACCATTTGATTTGAAACCCGAATCACGCTACTATCTGCGTTTCCCATAAAGCATCCGGCGAACCCTACATGTCTAAAATCACATGTCGATGACCTATCCCATGAGTGTTGCATGCTGAGAGAGCGCCTGCGCGAAGAGCTCAAGCTGGCCATGAAGGCCAGGGACCAGCATAAGCTGTCCACCCTGCGCCTTATCCTCGCCGCCCTCAAGGACCGCGACATCGCCGCCCGCGGCAACGGCCATTCGGACGGCGTCAGCGACGACGACATCCTCCAGCTGCTCACCAAGATGGTCAAGCAGCGCCGCGAATCCATCCGGCTTTACGAGCAGGGCGGGCGCATCGATCTGGCCGGGCGCGAAGCCGAGGAAATTGTCATCATAGAGACCTTCCTGCCGAGCCAGCTCAATGAGGACGAGATGGCGGCGGCGGTCGCCGAAGTGATTGCCGATGTCGGCGCCAAGGGCCTGAAAGACATGGGCCCGACCATGGCCGCCCTGAAGGAACGCTATCCCGGACGCATGGATTTCGCCAAGGCGGGCCTGCTGGTCAAGCAGCGACTCGTCTGAGGCGGGGGTAAAAACACCTGACGGGCATTCCATCAGGGGATATGTTACGGGATGAGTTTTCTTCCTGAGTTTCTCGACGAAATACGGCTGCGGGTGCTGTTGTCCGACAGCATCGCTAAGCGCGTTCCCCTGACCCGCAAGGGCCGCGAATTCGCCGGCCTCTGCCCCTTCCATAAAGAGAAGACCCCGTCCTTCACGGTCAACGACGAGAAGGGCTTCTTCCATTGCTTCGGCTGCGGCGCCCATGGCGATGTCATCGGCTTCGAGATGCGCATGGACGGCCTGAGCTTTCCCGAAGCGGTCGAACGCCTGGCGGGGGTCGCCGGTCTCGCCCTGCCCAAGCAGACGCCCGAGGATCGGGAGCGGGCGAAAAAGCGGACTTCGCTCTATGAGGTAATGGAGGCGGCCTGTGTCTGGTTCGAGGGGCGCCTCGCCGATGTCGGCGGCAAGCGGGGGGCGGACTATCTCGCCGAGCGCGGCCTGGAGGCCGAGATCATCGCCAAATTCCGCCTCGGCTGGGCGCCGGAGTCCCGGAGCGCCCTGAAAGAAGCCATGGCCGCGCAAGGGATCTCGGAGGCGATGATGGCGGAAGCCGGTTTGACCGGAACCCCCGACGACGGCGGCAAGCCCTATGACCGCTTCCGGGGCCGCATCATCTTTCCGATCGCCGATCGCGGCGGGCGGGTCATCGCCTTCGGCGGCCGGGCGCTCGGCGACGGCATGCCGAAATACCTCAACTCGCCGGAAACCCCGCTGTTTCACAAGGGTCGCCTGCTCTACGGCCTGGCCCTGGCGCGCAAGCCCGCCCATGACGCCGGCGAGGTCATCGTCGCCGAGGGCTATATGGACGTCATCGCGCTTCACCGCGCCGGCTTCCAGCACGCAGTCGCGCCCCTGGGCACGGCGCTCACCGAAGACCAGATGCGCGAGCTGTGGCGGTTAGCGCCCGAACCGATCGTCTGTTTCGACGGCGACGACGCCGGCCAGCGCGCCGCCATGCGAGCCGCCGAGCGCGTGTTGCCCCTGCTCGAATCCGGCCGCTCCCTGCGTTTCGCCTACCTGCCCTCGGGCGAAGACCCCGACAGCCTGCTCGCCGCCAAGGGCGGCGCGGAATTCAGTAAGCTATTGAAACGCGCCAAGCCGCTCTCCGAGGTGCTGTGGGCCATGGAATTTACCGGACGGCCCATCGATACCCCCGAGCGCCGGGCCGGTGTCGAGAAGAAGCTTTATGATCTGGTCGGTAAGATTGGCGATCAACGGGTGCGCGACCATTACAGACGAGAGATGAAATCGCGTTTCTGGGCGGCGTTCAGCGGCGGCGGGCCGGCGCACAAGTCCGCGCGGCCGTCCGCCCGCGGCGCGCCGCTGCCCAGGACGTCGAACAGAGGCGCCTCCTACTACAGACTGCCCGAACCGCCCCTGTCCGACGCCCTGGGCAGCGGCGGCGAAGGCTCCGCTGAGCGCCGCGAAAGGCTGCTGGTGACCATGGTCCTCGCCCATCCCGAATTGCTCGCAAACCTGCGCGAAGATTTCGCCGCGGTGGAAATCGCCAGGGATGGGCTTGACAAGCTACGCAAGGCTATTCTAGATGCCTCGGTTGAAATTTCGGATCTTGACAGCGAGACCTTGAAGCGCCACCTGTCAGACCAAGGGTTTGCAAAGATTATCGATCAAATGTCGTCGCCGCTGGAATGGTCGCGACGGCGGCTTGATGATCGTATGGGAAAACCCGGGGGCAAGCTTTCGGAGCTGGAGCGTGGATGGCGTCACGTTTATTCGCGCCACGCGCGTGAGGCGCCCCTTGAAGCCGAACTAAAAGCGGCCGCAGAAGTGTTTGGCGAGGATATGACTGACGAAAATCAAGCCCGGGTCGATGCACTCAGGCAGCAGTTGAATAAGATTAAGGGCGAAAACGCGGAATTTGAGCTGACTTAGCCTTATATGATAATGGGTTGTGATGCGGGCCACCGAATACGGTGCCGCGGTTGAGGAGAATTAGAAATATGGCTTCCACGAAAGCGAATACCGCGGAAGACGAGGTGGAGCGCGGCGAAGTTTCTGACGGCCCGCTGGTCGATCAGGTCATCGCGGCGGTCAAGAAGATGATCGCCAAGGGCAAGGAGCGCGGCTACGTCACCTATGAGGAAATCAATTCCGCCTTGCCTCAGGGTCAGGTTTCCTCCGAGCAGATCGAAGACACCATGTCGATGCTGTCCGAACTCGGCATCAATGTGGTCGAAAACGAGGACAGCGAGGACGCTGCCCCCAGTGACGGCAAGCCGGCCGAGAAAACGACCACCACGACGACGACCGAGGAAGTCGGCAGCACCGATGATCCGGTGCGCATGTATCTCCGTGAGATGGGCAGCGTTGAATTGCTCTCGCGAGAGGGCGAAATCGCCATTGCCAAGCGCATCGAGGCCGGCCGCGAGAAGATGATCGGCGGCATCCGCGAAAGCCCGCTGACCCTCGGCGCCATCGTCCAGTGGCGCCAGGCGCTGGTCGAGGGCAGTGTCCTGCTGCGCGACGTCATCGATCTCGATGCCACGTTCGGCGGCCCGAAAACCACCAACACGGCGGTGATCAACCCTAACGACCCGACGAAGACCGCCGTAGGCGGCCCGGCGGCCACCCCGACCACCCCCGCCACCCCGGCCACCCCCGCGGCCCTCGAAGCCGTTCCGGCCGCCGCCAAGCCCTCCGATCAGACGCCGGCGACGACCGCCACCGGAGAGCGCACGGAAAATTCCGATCAACCGGCTTCGTCCGACGACGACGACGAGGATGAAGAGAGCACCCTGTCTCTCGCCGCCATGGAGCAGGCCTTGCTGCCCGGCGCTCTCAAGGCCTTCAAGAAGATCGATCGCGCTTACGGCAATATCCGGGCCCTACAGGAAGAGCGCCTGGCGGTTGCCTTGAGGGGCAAATTGACAAGCGATACCGACGAACAGCGCTATGTTCGTGCCAAGCGCCATCTCTATAAGCTGATGGACAGCATCCATCTCAACAACAACCGTATCGAGGCGCTGGTTGCCGAGCTCTATGAGGCCAACCGCGAACTTATCGGCCACGAGGGCGGGCTCCTGCGTCTGGCTGAATGCTGCAAGGTATCGCGCTCGGACTTTCTCAAAAGCTATAGCGGCTGTGAACTCGATCCCCGGTGGCTGCGGCGCGTCTCGGCGCTCAAGGATCCCGCCTGGAAAAAATTCACCACCACCGAGCGCGACGAGATCAAGCGCACCCGCTCGAAAATCATCGAGATCTCCAAAAACCTCGGCTTGGAGATCACCGAGTTCAAGCGCATCGTCAAGACCGTGCAGCAGGGCGAGCGCGAGGCCGCGCGGGCCAAGAAGGAAATGGTCGAAGCCAACCTGCGCCTGGTTATTTCGATCGCCAAGAAATACACCAACCGCGGCCTGCAATTCCTCGATCTCATTCAGGAAGGCAATATCGGCCTGATGAAGGCGGTCGATAAGTTCGAATACCGCCGGGGCTACAAATTCTCGACCTATGCCACTTGGTGGATCCGCCAGGCGATCACCCGCTCGATCGCCGACCAGGCGCGCACCATCCGCATTCCCGTCCATATGATCGAGACCATCAACAAGCTGGTCCGCACCTCGCGCCAGATGCTCCACGAGATCGGCCGCGAGCCGACCTCCGAGGAGATCGCCGTGCGCCTCGGCATGCCGCTTGAGAAAGTCCGCAAGGTGATGAAGATCGCCAAGGAGCCGATCAGCCTGGAGACCCCCATCGGCGACGAGGAAGACAGCCATCTCGGCGATTTCATCGAGGACAAGAATGCCGTGCTCCCAGTCGACGCGGCGATCCACTCGAACCTGCGCGAGACCACCACCCGGGTGCTCGCCAGCCTCACCCCGCGCGAGGAACGGGTGCTGCGCATGCGCTTCGGCATCGGCATGAACACCGACCACACCCTGGAAGAAGTCGGCCAGCAATTCTCGGTCACCCGCGAACGTATTCGCCAGATCGAGGCCAAGGCCCTGCGCAAGCTCAAGCATCCAAGCCGCTCGCGCAAGCTGCGCAGCTTCCTGGACTTCTAGGGCGAACTCTTTAGACCTTTTTGGGGCGTCCGGCACCGGCCGGGCGCCCTTTTCATTTGACCTCGGGGATGCTTTCGTTAGAGCATCATCCGATCAGTTAAAATCGCTATTAGCGATTTAACTGGCGGATAAAGATGCTCTACTTTTTACAAGCTAGATCAATTTTACCCGAAGGGTTTGAACCTTACGGGTTCAATCCCTTCGGATATTGATCTAGGCTGCGCGCGGGGCCCGTAGTTCAGCGGTCAGAACCCACCGCTCATAACGGTGTTGTCGCAGGTTCGAATCCTGCCGGGCCCACCATTCCGTCCGCGATTTCCCTGAATGCCAGAGACTTAAGCGGGAAGGCAGCCGCTTATTATTTTCATCGCCTGCGTGAGATCATTTGCTACTACCTGGAGCTCGAAGCCTATCACGTCGTCGGTGCCCGGCGTTACTCGGCCCATGGCGCTCGGCTTCAAGACCGATGAGATTCGCCGCACCATATCGATTGAGGATTAGTGGGGATTTGCCTGATACGTCGAACGCATTCCCTGTTTCACTTTTTGAATTCCCTGCTCCGAGGTTTAAGAAATTTGCCCGTAATCGGCTGACAACATGTGACAATTCGGAGCATAACAACGCCCATTCCCTGTTAATTTGCAGAATTTCCCTGTAAATCGGGGGTTATCAGGGAATTTGGCCGGAGACGGGTTCGCTCGTGACTGCGTCCACCACCATTCTTCGCTCTTCGAGCGACCGGTGGCGCGCCACCCGGAACTTGTTAGACGAAGATGTGTCCTCCGAAGCCCGAAGGGCGAAGCTGGATGGCGACGGAGGGCCGGTCCAAACTTTCTTCATCCCGCCAGCGATGCCCGACCATCAGTTTGGGCTATAATATGAACGGCTATGTTGAGTAGGGGTGCGGTCGTTGGTCGATATTTTTTTGAATGGCGTACTGCCGATATTTGCCATCGGGGCAATTGGTTTTGTTTTGGGACGGATCGGAATCTTCGACGCGGCCATGGCAACCGCAATCAATCGGTTTGTCTTCTATATCGCCATTCCGGCTCTTGGTTTCAAATTAATCATCCATGCGCCCCTAGAGGAATTCAGTTTTGCCCTGTTGTCGGGGTTCTTTATTTCCGAACTCGCCATCTATGGCGCCGGCTTCGCGGTTGGCCGATTTCTGTTCAATGCCGATGTGAAAGAAGCCGTCTTGCTGGGGCTGGCCTGCGCGCTCACAAACCACATTATGTTTGTTCTGCCGATTGCCGTGACGCTGTTTGGCGAGGAGGCTGCGGCGCCCATCGTTGCGATCATCACGATGGATGTGATTGTTCTGTTCAGCGTGACTTTGATCATCATGGAAATAATGAGCTCACAAGAGGGTTCGATTAAAGAAGTGCTGGGAAAGATTTGTCGAAACCCGCCGGTGATGGCCATGGTCAGTGGATTGGCGGTTGCGATCAGCAACATAGAGGTGCCAAAGAGTTTTGACGTTTTCCTGGATTTTTCCGGCGCCGCCGCGGCGCCCTGCGCCCTGTTTTCCATGGGCATCATATTAAGCCAACGTCAGGAGCCCGGGCGTGCATTGCTGCCGGTGGTAATCACCGCCATTAAATTGTTGATCCACCCGGCTCTTGCCTGGCTCTTGCTGGTGACGTTTCTTGACTTGCCTATGACGGTTGCCGCGCCGGCCATGATGGTGGCCGCGGCGCCCTGTGGCGCGATGTCGTTTGTTCTGGCACTGAACTATAAAGTCCGTGTCGACGCCATCTCCCGCGCCATCCTTTATTCCAGCATAGGTTCCTTGGTGACGATAACCTTGGCTGCGGTCCTGTGACGATTGAGGCGGGCCATCATTTAACGTCCGGCAAGGGCTTCGCCTAAGCCGCTTTCGCGTGTACGGAACGGCGGATTTCCTTGCCGCGTTTCTGCTCGGCGACTGCGAGGTCGTGGGCTGTTTGCAAATTCATCCAGAACCGGGGCGCGCCGCCGAAATATCTCGCCAGGCGCAGCGCCGTGTCCGGTGTTATGGAGCGGCGGCACTTGACGATCTGATCGATGCGCGAGGCAGGAACGTGAAGCGCCATCGACAGGGCATGGGCGCTCATACCGATCGATTCGATCTCCTCTTTGAGGACAGCGCCGGGGTGGCTCGGAATTCGCATGTTTTTCATCCCTTGTGGTAGTCGATTATTTCCACGTCACGGAACCGCCCATTCTCATCGACGAGAAACACGATGCGCCAGCGTTTGTTCACCGTCATCGCCCACTGACCTTTGCGTGCGCCTTTGAGACGGTGCAAGCCGACACTGGCCAGCTTGGGAAAATCGTCGATGCTATCGCTGGCGGCAAGCATATCAAGGCGGCGCAAGGCCTTATCGCTATCGAGCCCCTTGAACCCTTTGGCGGCGCCGGTTTCATAAACTCTTCGTGTCTTGGCATTCTTGAAATTCTCAATCACCCGATTAACGTATAATCTCAAACGTTGAACGTAAAGCGGTAAATATTATAATTCGCTGATATTTACTCTTGGGCTGCCGCCCCGGTCTCGGCGATGATCCAGTTGAAGAAGGCGGCGGTGTTGGGGCGGGTCAGCGCCCGTTCGGGGACCACCACATAATAGCCGAACGAAATCGGCAGGCTGATATCGAAGGGACGGACGAGCCGGCCCTTGGCCAGATCGTCGGCCGCCAGCACGGCGCTGACCAGGGCCACGCCCTGGCCTTCGACGGCCGCCTGTAGGGCCATGGCATCCTGATTGAAGCGCGGCCCCCGTGTCGCGTCCACACCGGCGACGCCGGTGGCGAGCAGCCACATATGCCAGCTCGGCGCGGATTCAGTCTGGATGTCCCACTCCACATGCAACAGGCTGTGGCCGGCCAGATCCTGGGGTTTCACGAGCGGTGGCGGGCCCTGTTGCAGACGCGGGCTGCAGACCGGGATGGCTTCATCGCCGAACAGCTTCTCGGTGCGCAAGCCGGGATAGTCGCCGCGGCCGTAACGGACGCCGACATCGGCTTCTTCCCGGTCGAAATCGACGATCATGTCCGTGGCGTCGATGCGCAGATCGATATGGGGATGGGCGCGGCGGAAGCGGTCGAGACGAGGCACCAGCCACTTGGCGGCGAACGACGGGCTGGTGCTGACCGTCAGCGCGTTGCCGTGGCGCTGGTCGGCCAGCCTGCCGACCGCCTGGGCGAGGCTGTCGAAGCCGTCGCGCAGGCCGGGCAGGAGGGTCTGGCCGGCGTCGGTCAGCATCATCGCCCGGTTAAGCCGGCGAAACAGGGCGAGGCCGAGAAATTCCTCGAGTGCCTTGACCTGATGGCTGACCGCCGCCGGGGTGACGCTCAGCTCATCGGCGGCCTTGGTAACGCTCAGATGCCGCCCCGCAGCCTCGAAGGCGCGCAGGGCGTTGAGCGGCGAGAGTTTTCTGCTCATGGTTTCAATTTAGCCAAGAAATCAATTTAGCCAAGAGTTCAATTTAGTTTTTCTCAATCGTATACTGAGAATTTATCGTTTGTAAAGACCGTAGGGTAGGCACATCTATAGAATCAGATGAAACAGAGCATCGACTATCGCTATAGAGATGCTTAGGGTCCGGACCCATTAACAGGATTCCCAAATTGATTTGAACATGATTCACTGTCTCCAACCAAGGAGGTCGTGAAATGGCTGAATTATTCTGGTTTTCCGATGAGCAATGGTCCCGCATAGAGC
>ERZ813253.231-NODE-231-length-21802-cov-7.731719_pt1 | contig 21802 bp, 18 predicted proteins | sample MGYA00520893_ERZ813253 | MGnify/ENA primary metagenome ERZ813253 (study PRJEB31669, sample SAMD00080414) | marine metagenome | biome: oceanic hadal pelagic zone biome; feature: marine hadalpelagic zone; material: sea water | place: Pacific Ocean:Izu-Bonin Trench...
CGCCCGACCCGACGGAACCGCCGCCGCCGCCGCCCGACGATCAACCGGCGCCCGACCCGACGGAACCGCCGCCGCCGCCGCCCGACGATCAACCGGCGCCCGACCCGACGGAACCGCCGCCGCCGCCGCCCGACGATCAACCGGCGCCCGACCCGACGGAACCGCCGCCGCCGCCCGACCCGACGGAACCGCCGCTGCTGACCGACGATCCATTACTCACTGATGATCCACTGCTCACTGATTGTTTGCAAATTTCAGGCGGGGACTGTGTGCTGGCGGATGACCCGCTACTGACGGAACCGCCGCCCGAGCCGCCGGAACCGCCGCAGCAGATCGCTGCTCTTGTGTTGACCGACGGCCTCATCCTGGTCGGCGGCGAGACCGCTGATAAGCTCATCGGCGGCGCGGGCAACGACCAGATTTTCGGTGGCGGTGGCGATGACATCCTTAACGGCGATGCGGGTAACGACCTTCTCGACGGCGGCGATGGCGACGATCTGCTTGACGGCGGGGCAGGCGACGACACCATCCTGTTTGACGCCGCCGACCACTCGTTTGTCGATGGCGGCAGCGGCAGCGACAGCCTGAAATTCAGCGGCGCTGACGAGACCCTCGACCTGATCTCGTTAAGCGGAACCCTCTATACCGGATTCGAGCAGATCGACCTTACGGGAACCGGTGATAACTCGTTGATCTTGAACGAGAATAGCGTGGTGAGCATGACCGATGGCGCCAATGTCCTGATCGTCACAGGCGATGCCGGCGATCGGGTTGCCGCCGATGGTTTCACCGATTCGACCACGGATGTGACCATAGAGGGTCAGTCCTATTCGGTGTTCAACGGCAACACGACCGATGCGACCCTGTTGGTAGACAATGATATAAGCGCATCACTCGCTTGAGACACGGCGCGCGTTGCAATAAAACTTGACGTTCAGACCGTTATTAAATTGACGCGCAGACCGTTGGATTGGCAGGATTTCATTCCCATACGCAACTGACGGCTAGAAAGTGCGGACGAAGGCTGTAAAGTGTGTTACGTAAACCCGCCTTTGGTTGGTCTCGTAAAGCCTAGTTGAAGGCCAGTGGGGCGTTAAAGACAAACCGAAGAGACGGAAAACCCGTAGAGACAGAGGATATGCGGATATGAGCGATGTCGGCAAACGCGTAAAAAAGATTGTTATCGAGCATCTTGGCGTGGAAGAGGCCAAGGTTGTGGATAGTGCAGGTTTCATCGACGATCTGGGGGCGGATAGTCTCGATACGGTCGAGTTGGTCATGGCGTTCGAGGAGGAATTCGGCTGCGAAATCCCCGACGACGCGGCGGAAAACATTCTTTCCGTCAAGGACGCCATCGATTACATCGAAAAAAATATCTAGCTGTCAGTTGATCGTCGTTGATTCGCTGACGATGCATCTCTGAGGGGCCATGAGACGAGTTGTCGTCACCGGGCTTGGGATGGTTTCGCCGCTTGCTTGCGGTGTGGAACCCACGTGGGAACGGCTGATCGCGGGCCGCTCCGGAATCGGCCAGATAACCCGGTTCGAAGTTTCCGACATCACCTGCCAGATCGCCGGGCAGTTGCCCGAGGGCGATAGCGAACACGCTTTCAATCCCGATGACTGGGTAGAGCCCAAAGACCAGCGCAAGATCGACCGCTTCATCCTCTATGCCATTGCCGCGGCGCGCCAAGCCATCGACGATTCAGGCTGGACGCCCAGCGATGAGGAATCCCTGGAGCGCACGGGGGTGATGATCGGCTCCGGCATCGGCGGTCTCGAAGCGATCGCCAACGGCGCCCTCTTGATGGAGGCGCGCGGACCCCGGCGGCTCAGCCCCTTCTTCATCCCTTCCGCCCTGATCAATCTGGCGTCGGGTCATGTTTCCATTCGCTACGGCTTCAAGGGGCCGAACCACTCCGTGGTGACCGCCTGCTCGACGGGGGCGCATGCCATCGGCGACGCCACCCGTCTGATCCAGCACGGCGACGCCGATGTCATGGTGGCCGGCGGCGCCGAGGCCGCGGTCTGCCGCTTGGGCATTGCCGGCTTCGCCGCCTCGCGGGCCTTGTCGACTCACTTCAACGACGACCCGGAGCGTGCCTCGCGGCCCTGGGATGTCGATCGCGACGGCTTCGTCATGGGGGAGGGGTCGGGTGTGCTGGTGGTTGAGGAACTGGACCATGCCCGGGCGCGCGGCGCGCGTATCTATGCCGAGGTCGTTGGCTACGGCATGTCGGGCGACGCCCACCACATCACGGCGCCGGCGCCGGACGGCAACGGCGGCTTTCGTTCCATGCGCGCCGCCTTGAACGATGCCGGCCTCAATCCCGATGAGATCGATTATATCAACGCCCACGGCACATCGACGCCGCTCGGCGACGAGATCGAGCTGGGTGCGGTCAAGCGTCTTTTCGGCAACGCCGTGGACAAGATCACCATGTCGTCGACGAAATCCGCCATCGGGCATTTGCTCGGCGCCGCCGGCAGCGTCGAGGCGATATTCTCGATCCTGGCGATCAACAACGGCGTCGTGCCGCCGACCCTGAATCTCGACAAGCCTTCTCCTGGTTGCGATATCAATCTGGTGCCGCATCAGGCCCAGGAGCGCACCGTGCGCAATGTGCTGACGAATTCATTCGGCTTCGGCGGGACCAACGCCTCGTTGGTGTTCAGTCAAGCCCCCTGATAGTGGTATGAGGCGTTTCCTCGCCGCCAGCCTCGCTTCCCTGATACTTCTGGCCGCCCTCGCCGCGGGTGTTCTGCTATGGGCCGATGGCGAGTTCAAGAAACCCGGACCCTCGCTCGAGGACCAGGTGGTCGTCTTGCCCCGTGGCGCCGGCCTCGACAGCATCGCACAGCGTCTCGACCGGGCCGGGGTGATCGAAAATTCCTGGCTGTTCCGCTTCGGGGTGCGGCTGTCCGGCGCCGCGCGGGGCCTTCAGGCCGGTGAATTCCTCTTCACGGCGGGGTTGAGCGCCGAGGGCGTGATGAACCATCTGCTCACCGGCCGCCCCGTGGCGCGCCGTATCACCGTGCCCGAAGGCATGACCAGCCGGGCGGTGGTCGAACTGATCAATGACGCCATTGGTCTCGAAGGCTTCATCGCGGCACTCCCCGAAGAAGGCGCCATGCTGCCGGAGACCTACCAGTATGCGTTTGGCGATTTTCGCGCGGAGATGGTCGAACGCATGACGGCCGCCATGGCGGAGACCCTGGCGGCCCTGTGGTCCGGGCGCCGGGCGGGGCTGCCCTATGAGACGCCGAATGACGCCCTGACCCTGGCCTCCATCGTCGAGCGAGAGACCGGGCGCGCCGCCGAACGGCGTCACGTCGCCGGGGTCTTCGTCAACCGGCTGCGGCGCGGCATGCGCCTGCAATCGGACCCCACGGTGATCTACGGGCTGACCGGCGGCGAGGGCGCCCTTGAGCGACCCTTAAGCCGCGCCGACCTCAAGCATGACAGTCCCTACAACACCTATCGCATCAAGGGTCTGCCGCCCGGGCCGATCGCCAATCCGGGGCGCTCATCCATCGTCGCGGCGCTCGACCCGTTGGTCACCGAAGACCTCTATTTCGTTGCCGACGGCAGCGGCGGCCATGTCTTCGCCCGCAGCCTCGCCGCGCACAACCGCAACGTCGCCAAATGGCGCAAGCTGCAAAAATGAACTAAATAGATTCCGGAAGCTTGGTCTTCTCGGGCATGCGCGCCAGCAGGCGGTCGGTGAGCCGGGGCGGCAGGGCGGCGATCAGCCAGACCAGCAGATACATCGGCCAGGGAAAGGCGATGCGGCCCTGGTTGCGGGCCAGGCGGCGCACGATCAGCGCGGCGGCGCGGCCCGTATCCATGAGCAGGGGCATGGGGAAGGGATTGACGTCGGTCATCGGCGAGCGCACGAAGCCCGGACAGATGACCGACACTTCGATGCCGTCGCCGCCCAAGGAGCCGCGCAGGGATTCGCCCCAGGTCTTGACCGCCGCCTTGCTGGCGCAATAGGCCGGAGCGCCGGGAAACCCCCGGAACCCGGCAAGCGAGGCCATCACGGCGATCTGCCCGCGCCCGCGGCCGCGCATGGGGGCGAGGGCCGGCATCACCGTGTTGATCACCCCATCGAGATTGACCGCGAAGATGCGCCGCGCCTGGGAGGCGTCCTCGCCGCCCGCGGCCTTGTCGGTGCCCCCCGAGATGCCGGCGTTGGCGATCACCAGATCGAGGGGGTCGGCGGCGTCCACCATGGCGATCCAATCCGCCAGGGCGGCCCGCTCGGTGACGTCGAGTAGGGCGCTGGTCACCGACGCACCCTGCTTGCGGCATTGCCCGGCGACGGTGTTGAGGCGGTCCTCATTGCGGCCGGTCAGGGCCAGGGCGATACCCGGCGCCGCGTAGGCCTTGGCCAGGGCCGCGCCGATGCCGCTTGAGGCGCCGGTGATAAGGATCGACCTTGGGTCTTTCATGGGCATCAAGTATAAAGACCTCGCCGACGAACATGTGAGGTAATCGTGCCCATCGCCAGCATGACAGGATTTTCCAGAGGGACCGGTCAGCACGGGCCGGACAGTTGGAGTTGGGAAGTGAAAAGCGTCAACGCGCGCGGCCTCGACATTCGATGCCGCTTACCCGCCGGCATGGATAGCCTTGAGCCCGCGGTGCGGCGACGGGTTGCCGATCGGTTTAGCCGGGGCGCCGTCAATCTGACCCTGCAGGTGACCAGCGCCACGCGGCGCGGCCGCTTCGAGGTCAATCGCGAGGCCCTGGACCAGATCAAGGCTGTTATGGGCGAGCTGCACGACGAACTTGAGGTCGAGCCGCCGCGACTCGATGGGCTGCTGACTATTCGCGGCGTCGTCGATCTGGTCGAGGAGGAGGACAGCATCGAGGAGATCGAGGCGCGCGAGCAGGCGGTGCTGGCCAGTCTCGAGGAGGCGCTCGACGGCCTGAGTGCGGCCCGCGACGAGGAAGGCACGCGCATCGCCGCCGTGCTGGATAGCCAGCTCGATGAGATTGCCTCCCTGGTGGACGCCGCCGTGGGCTGCGAGGAAGCCCGCCCGGAGCGTCTGCGGGAGCGGTTGGCCGCCATGCTGTCCGACGTGCTCGATCAGACGCCGGCCCTGCCCGAGGAGCGCCTCGCCCAGGAGGTCGCCCTGCTGCTGATTAAGGCCGATGTGCGCGAGGAAATCGATCGGTTGTCGGCCCATATTGCCAGCGCGCGCGGCCTGCTGGCCGAGGGCGGACCGAGCGGCCGGCGCCTCGATTTCCTGTGCCAGGAATTCAACCGCGAGAGCAACACCCTCTGTTCGAAGGCCGCCGAGGTCGATCTCACGCGGATCGGGCTCGATCTCAAGGCGGTGATCGAACAATTCCGCGAACAGGTGCAGAATGTCGAATAGATGAGTATTCCCAGACGCGGATTGATGTTTGTGCTGTCGTCGCCTTCGGGGGCCGGCAAGACGGCGATTGCCCGCCACCTGCTGGAGCGGGACGACCAGCTCACCCTGTCGGTCTCGGTGACCACCCGGCCCATGCGGTCCGGCGAGACCGACGGCGTCGATTACAGCTTCGTCGACGGGCCGGCGTTCGAGCGCATGATCGCTACGGATGCCTTCATCGAACATGCCACGGTGTTCAACAACAGCTACGGAACGCCGCGCGGACCGGTCGAGGCGGGGCTGGCGGCGGGCCGCGATATCCTCTTCGATGTGGATTGGCAGGGCGCCCAGGAGCTCCGCAACCGCATGCCCGGCGATCAGGTCAGCGTCTTCATCCTGCCGCCTTCCATGGCCGAGCTTGAGCGGCGGCTCAGCGAGCGCGGCCAGGATAGCGCGGAGGTTGTCGCCTCGCGCATGGCGCGGGCGGCGAACGAGATCAGCCATTGGGGCGAATATGATTATGTGGTGATCAATCGCGTGCTCGAATGCGCCGCCGCCAGCGTGCTCGGCATCCTCCACGCCGAACGCCTGCACCGCGAACGCCAGACCGGCCTCGTCGATTTCGTCAAGGGGCTGGTCTAGAGGGGATCCCCGAATTAATGAAGCTGCTGTCTGTCAACGTTTCCTGCCCCCGCGATATCAGCCACGACGGCAAGACCGTGCGGACCGGTATTTTCAAGCAGCCCATCGAGGGCCGGGTCAAGCTTGGGGAACTCAACCTCGAGGGTGACGGGCAAGCAGATTTAGTCGGCCATGGGGGCATTTACAAGGCGGCCTATGTCTATTCCATAGAGCATTACCGCTATTGGGAAGAAGAACTCGGGCGCTCGGATTTCGACTTTGGACAGTTCGGCGAGAACTTCACCGTCGAGGGAATGCTCGACGGCGACATCCATGTCGGCGACATTTTCCGTCTTGGCGGCGCCCTGGTCGAAGTCACGCAACCGCGTGTGCCCTGCTACAAGCTCGCCATACGAATGGGCATCCCGGGCTTCGAGCATGTGCTGTTGTCGAGCAATCGTTTGGGATTTTATCTGCGTGTTCTGGAGGAAGGCGAGGTCGGCGCCGGCGATAGCTTCGAGTTGGTCGAGCCGGATCCCGAGCGCATGAGCGTCGCGGAAGTCAACAATCTGCTCTATTTCGACCTCGGTAATCTCGATGACGCGCGCAAGGCGCTACGCATCAAAGCGCTGTCACCGGGGTGGCGCGGTTCTTTCGAGGACCGCTTGGCCAAGGCCGAAGTCACCGGCAAGACCGTCGAAGGGTTCCGCACCCTCGTCATCGACAGAATTGAGAGAGAAAGCAAAAGCATCTCTTCGTTCTATCTGCGCCCCGAGGACGGCAAAGAGCTTGCGCCCTACATGCCGGGCCAGTTTCTGCCGCTCAGACTGGACATTCCCGGAAGCCCGAAACCCGTAAACCGCACCTATTCACTGTCCGATTCACCGGGGCGCGATTATTACCGGCTCACCATCAAGCGCGAGCCGCCGCCGAAGGACCAGCCCGACGCACCCGCCGGCCTGTCATCCAATTACTTCCATGACAATCTCAAGCCGGGGTCCCACTTGCGGACAAGATCACCGCGCGGGAAATTTTATCTCGACCCCAAGGGGCAATCCCCGCTCGCCCTGGTCAGCGCAGGCGTGGGCCTCACGCCCATGATCAGCATGCTCAACGCCGTCGTCGAGTGTGGCGCCGAACGCCCCCTGTGGTTTGTTCATGGCGCGCGCAACGGCGCCGAGCACGCCATGGCCGCGCATGTCCGGCGTGTGGCTGCCGAGAACGACTACGTGAACTGCTATTTTCGATGCAGCGTCCCGGACCCCCAGGAATGGGAAGGCCGTGACTATGACAGTGAAGGCCACGTCGATGCGGCGCTGCTCGATCGGTTGCTGCCGGGCGAGGACGTCGACTACTACCTCTGCGGCCCGACGCCGTTCCTAAAATCCATCTTCACCGGCCTGCTTGCCCAGGGTGTGGCGGAAGACCGCATTCACTACGAATTCTTCGGCCCGGCTTCGGCGCTGCGCGAAGGCGATGTTGCCATCGGAGACTGTGTCGAATGTTCGACCGAGATCGAGGTGACGTTCAAGCGCTCAGGGATCACCGGCAACTGGAACCCATCATACGGCACTCTCCTCGACATGGCCGAAGGATTGGGCCTCAACCCGCCATTCAGTTGCCGCTCAGGTATTTGTCAGACCTGTAGCTGTGCCATCGAGGAGGGCGAGGTCGAATATGTCGAGGAACCGCTCGACCCACCGGACGACGGCGCGGTGCTGATCTGCAGTGCCAAACCTAAAACCGACGTGGTGATCGATATTTGATGCTGTCACCCTCGGGCTAAACACCCCGTGGCGACCTCCAGCGCGCCGAGGACGAGCAAGCGCTTGCCATCGGCCAGGCCCGGCATGACTATCCCCAGGGGGGCCGCGGCGACGAAGCCGAAACGGCCGAACAGGCCCAATTCTCCGACCGCGGTGACGATAGGGTGGCCGCCCTGGCGCGCGTCCTTGAGCCCGCGCTCGATCAGGGTCGAGGCGATGGCGCGTCGGCGATAGGCCGCATCGACCGCCAGGGGGCCGAGGAGCAGCGCCGGCGTGGCGCCGCCGATGACGAGGGGCCAGAAACGCAGGGTTCCGACCAGTTCATCGCCATCCCATGCAACATAGTCGAGCCCGGCAACCGGCGCGACGCCGTCACGCAGCCGATAGGAGGGTCGCTCCTTGCGGTCGAGACCGAAGGCGCGGTCGAGCAGGTCTTCGATGGCGGGTTCGTCGGCAGGCTTCTGGGCAGTAAAATCGACCATGGCTGGTCTCCGGAACAGGCGTGTTGATACGACTCGGGTTGGAAGAACGTCCAAGGTCGTTGGGCCTGTATCGGGATGAGATGAGGGCGAACGAGAGTCCTTCGGACGACTCACAGGGTCTGTGAGGTTTCCTCGATTCGTCGTCGCAGGGTCGCTGTCCGGATCATCATGAGGTTGCCAATAATCGCTCTCAGGCGATCATGCAAGCGTATTCGCGGGCGATGGCGCAGAATCCGGCGATGTCCACGGTCTCGGCGCGGACCGTTGGGCGCACGCCGGCGCGCATCAGCAGGGTTTCCGTATCCACCCCGAGCTGGCGCAGGGATGCGCGCAGCATCTTGCGGCGTTGGCCGAAGGCCGCCGCGGTGACCCGCTCGAGGATTGCCCAATCGGCGGGCGCCAGGGGCTGTTCGCGCGGCACCAGGCTAATCAGGGTCGAGGTCACCTTGGGCGGCGGCATGAAGGCGCCCGGCGCCACGTCGAACAGGACGCGGGCCTCACAACGCCATTGCGCGGCGATCGACAGGCGGCCGTAATCCTTCCCCCCCGGCGGGGCGCAGATCCGCTGCGCCACCTCTTTCTGGAACATCAGGGTAAAGCCGGTGAACTCGCGGGCGCATTTCAGCCATTCGATGAGCAGCGGCGTGGCGACGTTGTAAGGCAGGTTGGCGACCACGGCGCGGGGCGGCGGCGCCAGGGTCGGCAAATCGAGCTTGAGCGCGTCGGCCTCGATGAGCTGGAGGCGGCCGGGGTAGGCGGCGGTCAATTCCGCCAGGGCCGCGATGCACCGCGGGTCGCGCTCGACGGCGACCACCTGCTTGGCGCCCCGGGCGAGCAACGCACGGGTCAGGCTGCCGGGGCCGGCGCCGACCTCGATGACCGTGAGTTCGGCCAGCTCACCGGCGGCGGCCGCGATGCGGTCGGTTATCGACGGATCGAGAAGGAAATTCTGGCCGAGGGATTTTCGCGGTCGCAAGCCGTGGTCGGCGATAACCTGGCCCAGGGGGCGCAGATCAGGCGCCACCAATTTGCCCGGCGTCATATGCGAATATCGATGAACGCGTCTCTGCGCAGGTCTCGAAGATACTCCCGCGAAATTTGGTCGAGCCGGTTGATCAGCAGGGACGTGCGAATCTGATCGCGGCTGGGCAGGCTCGTGTCCGCCACGATCTTGTCGCAGATCATCAGCAAATGGATCCCCCGCGTGGTGCGGATCGGCTGGCTGACCGTGGCGAGCGGCAAGTTCCGCAAGACAACCCTGATGGGTTCGGGCGCATTCTTAATCTGAATGAGGCCCATGTCTCCCGGCAGGCTGGGATCGGTCTCCGCGGCGATGCGGACCATGTCGTCGCAACCGGTCACCGATACGCGGATCACAGCGGCCAGGCCCATGGCGGCCTCGACATCGTCTTGCGTGCTGTCGGGCGGCAAGGTCAAGAGAATTTGTTTGAGGTCGACCTGGGTGTTGTCTGAATTGTCGCCCTGCACCAGGCGGCGATCGCGAAGCTGGACGATCAAATAGCCGCCACCGGTGGCGATCGGGTCGGAAATTTTCCCCGCCTCCATGGTTTCGATCACCGAGACGATGTTTGGCGAGAGCTGGGCGACGTTGACCCAGCCGACGCCGCCGCCCCGGTTCGCCGTCACGCCTTCGGAAAATTGGTTGACCATGCTGTCGAAGTCGGCGCCGCTGCGTATCTGGGCAACAAGCTCGGTCGCATCGTCCCGCACCCGTTGGTCTTCGCTCGGGTTGTCGACGCTCAGGAAGATTTCGGACAGCAGATACTCGGGCTTGCCGATATTATCGCGCATGAGTTGGAGTTCATTGTCGATGTCTTCGTCGCTGATCGTCACGGTTCGCCGAACACGCCGGTTGACCAGCTTCGACCAGATCAGTTCCGAACGGACTCGCGTCTTCAGGGTCTCGTCGCCAATCCGGTTTTTTTCGAGGAACTTCATGAACGCGCCACTCGACATCTGGTTGTCTTGCTCGATGGTGTTGATCGCCTGGTCGATTTCGTCTTCGCTGACGTCGATGTTCTGGCGCTGTCCTTCCTGGAGCCGTAGATGTTCGTCGATCAGAGCCCGCAGCACCTGGGGCGTTATACGCTGCATCACGCCGGGCGAGCCATCCAGGCCCGAGGTGGCGACCACAAGCTTGACGCGCTCGAAGACATCGAAAAACGATATGGCTTCGTCATTGACCACGGCGGCGATGCGCTGAATTTCCTGCGCCTGTACCGGGGCGATGGTCAGGGCAGCGAGGATGACGGCGCTAGCGAAGCTGCGGACGCCGTGTCTGAAGCGAAAGAGATGCACCATGTTACTCGTCAAAAATCGTACGTCGCGTCAAAACGCCCACGGGGTCGAATCGGCGCCAGAAAATCTCATACGAGTATAGCAACAGTCAATCATTCCCGTCATCCTAGGTTTCTGAATTTTATGACAAAATTGATCGAGGTGTCGGGCTTGAGATCGCGGTCCCGGGTGAAATCCTTGCGCACTTGCAGGGAAAACAGGAAGCATTCGTTCTGATAGGTCAGGCCGCCGCCGATGTTGATGCTGTCGTTCTCGGCCAGGTCGCGGCGGTGGAAGGCGTCGAACGACCATTCCGGTCCGAGTTTCAGGCGCAAGGCCAGGTTGATTTCCTCGCGACGGCCGATAGTGCTGAGATCGGCCGACCCCTCGTCGATGGAGAGGAAGCCGAGCCGGGTCCGCAGCCAATCGGGACCGGCTGTCAGGTCGATGGTGGTGCGGCGCGATGCGAGGCTGTCGCTGTCCAGCCTGAAACGATAGGTCAGATCAAGCAGTTTCGAGGGCCTGATGGCGATGCGCCCGACAAAATCCGATAGATTGCCTTCCAGGCCGCTGCCCGGCGCGAAGGCGCTGTCGGCCTTGGTTCTGAAGCTCTGACCGATGAACACTGTGGTGCTGCCGCCGCTTGCGCCATAGGCGCCCGCCCGAAAGCCATAGCTTAGCCGGGGCCCGCCCTCGATCCGGTCGAGGCCCGAAAATCGATTTTCATTGAACAAATTGGTGTCGTCGAATTCGAAGGCCTGGCTGTCCTCATTGGGAATGTCGCTGGGGTTTCCACCGTGCGGGCTGACGGTGAACTTGACGATCGGCTCGATGATCTGGCGAACGGAGCCGGCGCTGCGGATCATCGGCAGGCGCCAGTCGAGCGAAATCTGAGGCACGATGCGTCCGGTCAATCCGCTGGTGCGACTCAGATCGGTTCGCCCCCGCTCGACGACGTCGGTCACCCAATAGGCATCGCCGCGCAGGCTCGCCTTGACCGAATAGAGATCGCCGAAGGGACCCATGAACGGTAGCCACCAACCGCCGTCGAGGGCGAGGCGGGTGCTTCCCGTTCCGTCGGTTCGATAGAGCTCCATGAAATTCGCATCGAGGGTGTAGCGCTGGCCGAGCCGGCCCGCATCGCTGATGAAACTGTAATCCATGATCGGCGCGATAATCGGCGTGTTGCCAGTGTCGTCATCGATCTCAAGGCCCTGAAAGGAATAGGCGTTGATGGCGGCATAGTTGCGCCCACGGATTCCTTCGACGAACAGATTCGACGTCAAGGTGTCTTCGGAACCGAAATCGTAACGGCGCAGATAGGTGTCGTCGGTGGTGCGCGCCACATCGAATCCCCACTTCCAGTCATCGTCGATCTTGAATGCACCGGTTCCTTCGATATGGCCGCGTGTTTCCCGACCGCTGACAACCGAGCCCGATGCGTCGCGCCGCTCGGGCCGGGTGATGCTGCCGCTCAGGCTGAACTGGCCGCTCTCGACGCGCTGGCGGTACTCGCCGGCCAGCACGACGCCTTCATCGGTGGTGAAGATCGGCGAAAGCGTCACATCCTTGTCGGGCGCCAGGTTGAAGAAGTAGGGAACCTGGACGGTCGAGCCGAGCTGCGAGTTGCTGCCGAATGACGGGGTGAGGAAGCCTGAGCGGCGCTTCACCGTGGGGTCCGGGTGAGAGAAATAGGGCGTATAGGCGACCGGCACGCCGAACAGCTCGAAGGTCGCGTCGGTATAGGTGATCTCCTGGCGCTCCTGATCATGGACCACGCGGTTCGCCTTGATCTGCCAAAGCGGCGCTTCGTCGGGATGTTTCGCGCACAGAGGGCAGGGGGAAAACACCGCCTTGCTCATTTCGGTGCGATTGCCGCCGCTGCGCACCGCGCCATTGGCGGCGAACCTCGAACCGTCGGACAGAATGATCCTGATTTGGCGGATCAGCCCGCTCTTCATCTCGTCTTCAAGCTCCATTTCATCGGCGAAAATCACTTCGCCGCTGGGCTCGAGCAGGATGATATTGCCGGACGCCGTGACCCGGTTGGTGCGTTCGTTATAGGTAATCCGGTCGGCCATCAGAACGCGCCCGCCCTGGGCGGCCTCGACATTGCCGGTGGCGATGACCGTGCCGTCCTGATTGTTATGGATTATCTCATCGGCCTGCAGGACGATTGGCAAGTTCAGCTCATCGGCCTGTTGCGCGCTGGTGTGCCGCGCCGCCGTCAGCAACAGCACGGCGCACATGAGGATCACGCCGAGCCCTCTCACGATGATCGTCATTCGCTCTATCCGTCTTCCAGATGGAGCAGCATGGCGAGACCGAGCAGGGTGAAAATTCCGGCCGGCGCCCAGGCGGCGAGGATCACGGGGATGCTGCCGGACATGCCCAGGGCGAGCACCACGTCGGTCAGGAAAAACAGGAGGAAGCCGGTGAACAGACCGCCGACCACCAGCAGGCCGGTGCCGCCGCGCCGGGTGAGACGCAGAGAAAAGGTCGCCGCGATCAAAACCATGGCGCAGAGCAGCATGGGCGTGGCGAGGATGGAATGCCAATAGATACGATGTTTGGTGGCCGAGAACCCCGCCGCCTCGAGGGTGCGGATGAAACCCGGCAAATCCCAGAACGACATGGTCTCCGGTGGCGCGAAGCTCTCCTGGATCTGATTGATCGTCATGGTGGTTTCCAGGCGGAAGCTGTCCCGCGCCTCGGTGATCAGGTTGGGCGCACTGATCAAGACATTCTTGAGATCCCAATAGCCGTCTTCGAGGGTCGCGGTTTCGGCGTCGATGCGTTTGGCGAACTGATCGGCCCCTTCATAGAGATAGAAGGTGGTGTCGTGCAGGGCCATGTCTTCTTGAGAAATCCGCAAGGCGTGAATCACCGTCTGGCCGGCGGAGCCGGCTTCGCGCAGCCACAGGCCCGATGACGAGACCGCCAGCAGGCTGGTCTGCCCGCGCATATACTTCGCTTCGAGCTGCTCGTAACGCCAGGTGGTGGCCGAGGCCAGCGGATTGAACAGGGTGACGATCAGGCCGCCGATCACCAGGGCCAAGGACAGCCCGGGAAGCAGGAACTGCCACACTGATACGCCGGCGGCCCGGGCGACAACCAGTTCATGAGAACGGGTCATGCGGATCAAGGAGAGCATGCCGCCGAAAAGCATCGCGAAGGGAATGATTTTCTGGCTCATGAAGGGGATGCGCAACAGGGCCATTTCGATGATCGTGCCCAGGCCCGCCTGATTGCGGTTACCGGTGCGGCGCAGCAGCTCGATACTGTCGATCAGAAACACCAGCGTTATCAACACCACGAAGACCAGGGCGATGCTGGCCAGAAACTGGCGGGTGATATAGCCCGATAGCGTAGCGGAAAGGCGCATTATACGGCGTCCATCTTAACCGGGTCCCGCCGATCGATCAGCCGGCGTCGCGGCTTGCTTCTGTAGAGCAGCAGATACAGGGCCGCTGCCGTCCACAGGATGACATTCGCGTATGGCAAGGGTGTTAGCCAAGGCATTTTCACGATGAAGTAAGTCAATCCCAAGGCGAGCCCCTGAAAGACGGCGGCGAAGGCGCCGGCAAATACCATGCGCGCGGCGCGGCCCCGGCGGTTGAACTCGCCGCCGAGCAGGGCGGTCAGCGCGATCAGCGTCATCACCAGGCTGTACAAAGGCGACAACAGGCGGTTATGGCCCTCGGCGCGCAGCTCGGCGAGGTAAGCGACCTCGTTGGCGTCCCGGGGGTCTCTGAACAGCTCGTCGAGATAGCGTTCGCGCGGTTGGCGCCAGCGCGGCCCCTCGACATTGATGAGGTCCGACAAATTCACATTGTGACGGTCGAAATACAGCAGGCTGAGCTTGCCTCGATCTCTGTCCATCTCCTGGCGGTTGCCGTTGAACAGGGAGAGATAGGGGATGCCTTTCGACTTCAACAGGACGCCGCGCTCGGCCATCATGGTCACCGGCGCCGCGCGGTCGCGGTTGTCATGGACCAGAATGCCCCGGACTTCGCCGTTGGAGAGCCGCTCGCGGATATAGACCGTCAGCCCGTCGCCCAGGTTGTTGAACGCACCTTCCTGGAGCAGGATGCGAGAAAAATCGGCGCGGATATTGAATTGGCGATCCTTGAATTCACGGAACCCAGCGGGCTGAAGATAGAGGGTCATGGCGTAACATATCGCGACCATGATTGCCGCCATGATGAGCGCCGGCTTCATCAAATCCATGTCGCTCAAACCGGCGGAGCGCAGCACGACGATCTCGCTGTCGACGTACAAACGATGGTAGGTGTAAGCGACCGCGCAGAACAGCGCGATCGGCAGCAGCACGGCGAGGAAGGAAGGCAGCAGAAGAAAGGTCAGGTAGACGAAGGTGAAGAACGAGAGCCCCCGGTTGATGATCAGGTCGACGAAGCGCAGGGACTGCGACAACCAGACAACACCGGTCAGGGCGAGGGTCACGAACAAGGTGGCCTCGATGAGCTGCCACAGAACGTATCGCGTGATCTCCTTCATGGGGCGCAATTATATCCCCACCGGACGAGTTCGGCTATCTCCGGCCTAGGGCAGGGGCTTATAGCTGGAAGTCACGCGTCTTAACTTCTGTTCCACATCCAACAGTTGGCTTTCCTGGTCGTATCGCTGAAGGTCAGCTCCTGACCCTAAGCGGAAATCGATCCGGCCAGTTACTTGTCAAGGGGAACCACATCGACGATCGCGCGTTTGTCGGCGTCGATGGTGAAGCGCACCTTGTCGCCCGGTTCGATTCCCTTAAGCAGTGTCGCGGGAGTGACCATGAAGCTCATTTTCACCATCGCCGCCATGAAGCCCTTGATCTCCCCATGGGTGAGAACCAGGCGGTTCTTGCGCGAGTCGACTGTGACGACGACGCCGAAGCCTTCGAACAGGCGCGCGGTCTCCGGTGGGGGTGCCTCGGGTGCCGGCGGTTTGCCGCCCTTGCCGACGATCAGTTCGCCCAGCATGCCCAGGTGTTCATGGGTTGGTACATGGCAGTGGAACTTCAGAGTGACGTCTTCGTCGGGTGTCACGAACCGAAGGCTCTTCACCCCACGCCCGGTGAATTCCAACGTGAACATGGGGTTGAGGCCTGGCAGCATCAGGGCGTGCCGTACCGCGTCGGTATTTTCCAGAACAATCTCTACCTCCTCGCAGCGTGCCGCCCGAATCACCCGGGGCTCGAAAGCGAATACCTCGCCTTCGCGAGCGAACTTGGTTCCTCCTTTCATCTCTATCCGGCGAAAGCTCCGCGGTTGCTCGCATGAAGTCGCCACGATCCGATGCTGCTCAAGGGAATCCTCCGGGACAAAATCGGTAATGATTTCGGTGAATGCCCGGGCAGAACCCGACACGGCCAAAGCGAGAGCAGCAACTGATATGCCAGCAAAAAACGTTCTCTTCACAACAATTTCCTTCGGTAACTTCTTACTCGGCCGCGCGGGTCGGATAGGTGAATCTACCGCCCAGGGGTTCTTCCTCCGGCCAGCCGTATTCATAGTCCTCGTGCGTGGTGTTAAAAATGGCTGGGTCAAAGACCGGGACGTGACCGAGGTAGTACTCGGGGTCGAAGAAACGATCGAGGCTGGTGGCGACCTTCGGCAGCCCGTCGTCTCCCATAAACCCCTCATAGACGATTGTGGTGATGTCTCCTCCCGGGCTGATCCCCTTGTTGGTGACGGTGTGCTCGGTATGGTCGTGCATGATCCACACCCCGGGCCCCGAGGCGTAGAAGTCGTCGCTTCCCGGCCTGAGCTCCAGGTCGATGCGCTGGGCGGCGCCGAAGTCGAAAACATCGCGGGTGTGGCGCATGCCGGCGGGCACCGGATAACCGTCAAGATGCGTCAGCGTCGGATGATGGCCGTGAGTGTGGAGTTTCATCGGCCGTTCGCCGGCATTCAGGATGCGCAGCTTGATCCGCTCGCCCGATTTCACCTCGATCGGCGTGTCGCGCAGGGTGAAGGGGAACGAGCGGCCGTTGAGCAGGAAAATATTCGGTCGACGCTGGGTCGAATCGTAATCCCGGTGCATGCGATACTCGATCTCGCGCGGGTCCCTGTACGCGGCGGGAATGCGGTTCAGCCGCGAATCGATATCCATGTAGACCAGGGAATACTCGCGATCGTACCCCGCCTCCACGGTGGCCTTGGCGAGATCCGGCATCCGTCCCGCACCGATCACGAGATGAGTGAATATGTTGTTCGGCCGGTTGGCCTCGATGATCAGCATACCGGCCAGGCCCATGGGCACATGCACATCGGGCTGGACGTGGCAGTGATAGAAGAACGTGCCGGGATTTTTCGCGGTGAACTCGTAGGTGAAAGACTTACCGGGCATGACCGCCGCCTGGGTGATGACGGGCACCCCGTCCATGGCATTCGGATGGATGGTGCCGTGAAAGTGAATCGTATGTGGAAAGTAGTGCGTGTTCATGAGGATGATGCGCATCCGGTCGCCCTCTTCGACACGGATTGTGGGACTCGGTACGCGGGCAACCGGTGTCATGCCCTGGCCCTCAGGGGCGAAGACCCAGAATTTTACGAACTCCCCGGGATAGACCTCCTCGGTGACCTCGATCACCTCCAAGCGGATCGTGATTTCATCGGGGTCGCCGTCGCCGTCGAGGTCGCGGCCGAGAATCATGGCGGCTTCCGAAGTGCCCGGGATGCGGGCTTCGGTCCAGTGATTTGCGGTATATCCGGCGGCGGGAAATGCCGCGATCACCCACGCGATTCCGAGAGCCGCTACGATATAGAGTTTCACTGCCGACATCTTCCGCACCCATGGCCTAGAGACAGCTCGCCGGACCTCCCCGGCGAGCTGTCTCTGGTTCAACCCGCGCGCTCGAATACTACTGGCCCGCGACCGATGCTTACATGTTCATGTATTTGAAGTGCAGCATGTCGGCGGCCGTGGCGTATCCGAGCGCCGCGTCGGCCTTGGCGAGGGCCCGGGCGTGGTCGTACATGCCCTGCGGCTTCTCGTGATTGTGCCTGGCGCTGGAGAGCCGCATCTTGGCGTCGTCGAGCAATGCATGCACCAAGGCCATCTGCTCTTTCGGCATCTGTTTCGACATGTCGCCGCCCATGTCTCCCTTGACCTTGTCGATGACGGCCTGGGCTGCTGCGAAGTGCTTCGGGCATTCAAACGCCTGGGCGGCTCCCCAAGGCAGCAGGAACACCAGCGCCGCAGTAGACGCCAGCAACAATTGTTTTACGTTCATAATCACCTCCCTGTGAAATCTAACCCCGCAACGAGGATCGTCGCTTCCCGGTTCCAAAATTTCTGATCGGACAACGCAACGCCGACATCCCCATAACCGGGATCACCCGATGGATTGTCTCCGTGACGACGATAGCACAAGGGGCGGTCGAGGGCGGATCCGGTTGAGAGTCCCGACTTCCGAGCGGTGATGTCTGGTGTTGGCTACAATCGGACCTGTGCTCGCGGCCCCTTGCATGTCCGTAAAGCCACGACAAGCAGACGTCACTGAAAATGTACGGTGGGTACTCAGCGTCGCAACATTATGAATTCTGTTTCAGGGACATGACTTAGGGCAAGACGGTCGTGGTCGGGATGGGCACCACGAAGCGGCCGCCCCAGTCGCGCACGGCGGCCATCTCCCGCATGATCTCGTCGCGCAGATTCCACGGCAGGATCAGCACATAGTCGGGGCGCGTCTCCTGGAGCCTCTTCGGGCTGTGTATGGGCAGCCGGCTGCCCGGCAGATAGCGCCCCTGTTTATGGGGGCTGGCGTCGACCACATAGGCGATCAGATCGGTCCCCACGGCGCAATGATTCAACAGGGTGTTGCCCTTGGCCGCCGCACCGTAGGCGACGACGCTCTTGCCGTCGTCGCGCGCCGCCCGCAGGAAGGCGAGCAGGGAGTCCCTGACCGCCGCCACCCGCTCGGTGAAGCCCGTATACGGGGCCAGGCTGTCGAGCCCGGCGCGACCCTCGGCGGCGCGCAAGGCGTCGGGCGCCTCGGTGTCTTCATGGCGGGCGCTGTCCCGTCGGCAGACGGAAAGGCGCAGGCTACCGCCATGGCTGGCCAGGGTCTCCACATCGAAGACGCGCAAGCCATGGCGCGTCAGGACCGGTTCGAGGGCGAACAGGGAGAAATAGGAAAAATGCTCATGGTAGATGGTGTCGAACTGGACCTCCTCCATGAGCCTCATGAGATGCGGAAATTCGAGGCTGATGACCCCCTCGGGCTTGACCAGCAGGGCGAGGCCGGCGACGAAATCATGGAGGTCGGGAACATGGGCCAGCACGTTGTTGCCGACCAGCAGATCGGCGGCGTGGCCGGCGGCGGCGAGATCGCGCGCGGTGTCGAGCCCGAAGAATCGCACCTCGGTGGGCACGCCTGCCGCCTGGGCCACGGCGGCGACATTGGCGGCCGGCTCGATACCGAGCACCGGCACGGAGGCACGGGCAAAATGGCGCAGCAGATAGCCGTCGTTGCTGGCGACCTCGACGACCAGGCTGTCACGCCCCAGGCCGAAGCGCTCGCGCGCCTGCTCGCAGAAACGCCCGGCCTGTTCGACCCAGCTTGCCGAATAGGACGAGAAATAGGCGTAGTCGCTGAAAATTTCCCGAGATGAAACGACGTCCTCGACCTGCACCAGGAAGCAGCCATCGCAGACCCGTGCATGGAGGGGGTAGCGCGGATCGGGGCGGCCTAAATCGGCCGCGCTCGGATAGCTGTTGGCGAGCGGCGTCTCGCCGAGGTCGACCAGGCTGTGGGTCAGGGGCAGGCCGCAGGCGCGGCAGGCGGGGCTCATGACACCCAGCCCCGCTCGATCTTGAGGCGCAGGCCGTCTTCGAAGGACCGGGGAGTGACGCCAAGGCGCGATTTAAGGGCGTCGATGTTGAAGGATTTGTCTTCCGTGGCGCGGCGGATTTCGGCGGCGGTGAACGGTGTCTTGATGCCGAGCATCGAGGCCGCCCCGACGCCGGCGCGCATCAGCAGCTCGGGGACCGGGACAATGGTGATTGTTGCATTTTGCGCCGCCGCGCAGGCGCGCAGCATGGCGGCGTAGGTGATGGGCTCGGGGCCGGCGACGACGATCGAGGGGCCGGTGGCCGCCGGTTTCAGCGCCGCCGCCGCGAGGGCCGCGACCATGTCGTCGACGAACAGCGGCTGCACCAGGTTCCGCCCGCCGTTGGGCAGCGGCAGGATGCGGGCCGAGCGCACCAGATGCAGCAGACGGTTGACGTTGCGGTCGTCCGGGGCGCCGTAGATCATCGACGGATGCAGCATCACCCCCGCCACGCCCGACGACAGGAACAGGGTTTCGGCGGCGCGCACTTGATCGGCGGCGGGGTCGGGCAGGGCCGTGAAGCGGCGAGTCGAGCCGACCAGCACCAGCCGTTCGCAGGCCGACGGCAGGCAATCGAGCAAAACCTCCGTATGGCGCGCATGAACCAGGTTGATCACGCATTGCGCCCCGACGAGCGCCTTGGCGACACTCACCGGATGGTCGAAATCGGCGATCGCATGGCGGCAACCGTCGCCCAACGCCTCGAGTCGCGCTTGCGACCGGCCGATGGCGACCACGTCATGGCCGTCGGCGCAAAGCCGCTCGACGAGATAGCGGCCGGTCTTTCCCGACGCGCCTAGAACCGCAAACATGGACGTCTCCAAATCACCTTGCGAATGATTACCGCGCCGACCCACGCCGCGTAAAACAATTCTTTTCTTCACCGGGGCTTCCGTTAGAGTCGCGGCTCACAAAACTGGCCAATAAACCGGCCAAAAAACCGGCCCATAAACAGGGAAGCATGAGGACTCCATGAAAATCACTTTTTCGACCAAACCCAGCGCCGGGGATACGCTCGTCGTCGGCGCCTTCGAGGGGCGCAAGTTAAGCCCCTCGGGGAGCGCTATGGACAAGGCCTGCAAGGGCGCTCTGAGCCGGGCCATGAAGGCGGGCCGGTTCACCGGCGCGCGCGACCAGTTCCTCGACATCATGGCGCCGGCCGGCGTCTCGGCGACGCGTATCGTCATCGCGGGTCTCGGCAAGGCGGACGCTCTCGACTCCCTGGCCGTGCAAAATCTCGGCGGTAATCTGGTCGCCCATCTCAATCGCGGCGGCGCGAAGAAGGCTTCCGTCCTGATGGATAAATGGTCGAAGGCGACCGCACCCAAGTCTAGGGAAGCGGATCAGGCGGCGAACCTGGGCTATGGCGCGCGTTTGCGCAGCTACCGTTTCGACAAATACCGCACCAAGGAAACCGCCGACAAGAAGCCGACCCTGACCCGGATGACCCTGGTGACGGGCGCCGCCCGCGCGGCGACCACCGGCTTCAAGGCGCTCGACCGCATCGCCGACGGCGTCTTCATGACCCGTGATCTGGTCTCCGAGCCGGCCAATGTGATCTATCCCCAGTCCCTGGCGGCGCGGGCCAAGTCCCTGACCGCTCTCGGGGTTTCCGTGGAAATTCTCAGCGAGGCGCGCATGCGCAAGCTCGGCATGGGCGCCCTGCTCGCAGTCGGCCAGGGCAGCGCGCGGGACTCCCACATGGTGGTGATGCGCTGGAAGGGCGCGCCCAAGAGCTCGAAAAAGGCGCCCATCGCCTTCATCGGCAAAGGCGTCACCTTCGACACCGGTGGCATCTCCATCAAGCCGGCCGGCGGCATGGAAGATATGAAATGGGACATGGGCGGCGCCGGGGTGGTCATCGGGCTGATGAAGGCCCTCGCCGGGCGCAAGGCCAAGGTCGATGTGGTCGCCGTCATCGGGCTGGTCGAAAACATGCCGTCCTCGACCGCCCAGCGGCCCGGCGATGTGGTGACCTCCATGTCGGGCCAGACCATCGAGGTGATCAACACCGACGCCGAGGGCCGGCTCGTGCTGGCCGATGCCCTGTGGTACTGCAAGACCCGCTTCAAGCCGCGCTTGATGATCGATCTGGCGACCCTGACCGGGGCGGTCATCGTCGCGCTGGGCAGCTATAACGCGGGCATGTACGCGACCGACAACAAGCTCGCCGATCAGCTCACCAAGGCGGGCCTGGCGACCGGCGAAGGCGTCTGGCGCATGCCCTTGAGCGCGCGCTACGACCGCGATATCAACTCCGACATCGCCGACATGAAAAACGTCGGCAAGGGCCGCGAGGGCGGCAGCATCACCGCCGCCCAGTTTCTCAAGCGCTACGTCGGCACCACCACCTGGGCGCATCTCGATATCGCCGGGGTGACCTGGAGCAAGAGCGATAGCGCCACCGTCCCCAAGGGCGGCACCGCCT